>Ga0209238_1000014_pt1 | contig 168181 bp, 146 predicted proteins | sample GraSoi013_1_20cm_FD_185823 | JGI IMG/M metagenome (GOLD analysis project Ga0209238, IMG submission 185823) | Grasslands soil microbial communities from the Angelo Coastal Reserve, California, USA - Sample 10_02_2013_1_20cm (SPAdes) (version 2) | ecosystem: Environmental > Terrestrial > Soil >...
TGTGCGCCCGCCATTTTTTCGGCCTCCCTGGTAAGTATTTCCGGGATATTGCGTGCTTGCAAGAACCATATCAACAGATAAGCGCCAGACGCCCTGTATCAAAATGACTGCTTCCCTTTCAAAAACAAGAATATCCGCGTCCAAATTCCATGATGATTCCTTGCTGCGGATTTGGAATTGGGCTTTGTTGGCGGGACTGGTATTGAGTTTCCCCCTGAGCTTTGTATTGCCGCAAAGCCTGAGCTGGGAAAATGGATTCCTGGAGAATATCCAGGCCGTGACCCTGCTGCTGGGCATGGTGGCGGCCCTGGTTGCGGCGCGGCGGCAAAAGGGCTCCCTTGCAGCGCCCCTGTGGTGGATCGCCTCCCTGTTCTGGCTGGCCTTTCTGGGGCGTGAACTGGCCTGGGGCGCGGCTTTCCTGCCCAGCCTGGAGGCTGGCAAGTGGGGGCCGGTGATCAGCTCCCAGGCGCTGTGGTACCGGCCCGCCGTCAAATGGGTGGTGGGGGCCATGCTGCTGCTGTGCTGCTATTGGTTTGTGCGCCATGGTGTCTGGAACAAGGTCATCAAGCGCCTGGTGCGCGAAAATGCGCTGCCGATATTCAGCCTGGCGATATTTGTCGCGGCCATGGTGATCTCCACCAATGCGGAAGGTCATGGCTTCATTGTCCTGCAGCAATGGTTTGATTATCAGGTGATCGTGCTGGAGGAGCTGGTGGAGACCTTTGGCTATATGGCACTGTGGCTGGCGCAGTGGGCGCTGGTCAGGTATGTTGCTGGCTGGCGGGAAGATATTTGAGCCGATATTGATCAAACCGGCCGCCTGCATATTCCCGGTGTAATGGGGCAGATTCAGGGGCCGGTAAGTCGCCAGTAAGACGCAATCGAGGAGCATGGCCGTTTTCCCCGCAGGTTTGCCGCTCTCGCGGCGGACCGACGGAGCCTGAAACGACAGAACGTGCCATCGCAATGCAAGCCTCCATCTACCAGGACGTGATAGGTATCCAGGCGGCGGGCCAGGCGTATTCCCTGGGTTCGCGCTTCCAAGAATGCAGCCAGCACCGTGCCGTGCGGCTGGAGACGATCTTCGAGCTGGTCATCCTCAAGTTCCGCGAGGACCTGCTGCAGGCGCTGGCCGAGGAGCCGCCAGGCCCCGCACGCCACCTGCGCGCCTACGTGCGCTGCGTCTGCGACCATGCCCTGTCCCGCCAGCGCGGCCAGAAGACGGCCGCACAGTTGCTGACCCGCGCAAGATTCCAGAACATATGGTTTGATTTCGTGGACGCGGCCTGCGCCGACGATCTGGTGTCCGAGGACATTGCCCTGCAATGCCGCGCCATGGTCGAGGACCTGTGGGTCATCCATGTGCTGGTCGAGCCCATGGCGCCGCAGCGCATCACCGGGATCAGGGAGCATTTGCTGTCCCTGTGCGGCAACGACGGAAACCATGAATCGCATCGCATTAATTGAGGACCATGCCAGGCTGGCCACGCTGGTCAGCCGCTCGCTGGCCAACTCCGGCATAGAGACCGATGTCTTCCACCAGATCTCCACGGCCTGGCTGGCCCTGCAGGACATCGACTACGGCGTGATCGTCATCGACCGCGGCCTGCCCGATGGCGACGGCCTGCAACTGGTGCAGCGCCTGCGCGCCGCGGGCCGCTCCACGCCCTGCCTGATGCTCACGGCCCGTGACGCACTCAGCGACCGCGTGGGCGGCCTGGAGGCCGGTGCCGACGACTACCTGACCAAGCCCTTTCCCATGGAAGAACTGATCGCCCGCGTGCGCGCCCTGCTGCGCCGCCCGGCCCTGGTGCAGGAGCTGGCGCCGCAGCTGGGCGACATCAGCATCAGCCCGCAGCAGGCCTGCATGCACTGCGCGGGCTCGGCCATCGCGCTGCCGCCGGCGGAGCTGCAGATCATGCTCAGCCTGGTGCGCAAGGCCGGCGCCACGGTGCGCCGCTCCACGCTGGAGGCGGCGGCCTGGGGCATGAGCAGCGTGGTCACGCCCAATGCCCTCGATGTGGCCCTGCACCGGCTGCGCCGCAAGCTGGCCGCGGCCGGCTCGTGCATGGAAATCGTCAACATCCGGGGTCAGGGCTATGCGCTTCGCGAACCTTTGCTGGCCCGGTAGCCTGCGCTCGCGGCTGCTGGCCGTCTATGGGTTGAGCATGGTGTTCAGCGCGCTGCTGGTCGGCGCGCTGGTGATCCTCGTCGCCAAGCCCTTCGACAGCTACGCGCTGCAGCGCGGCATGGGGCATGCGGCCGAGAAGCTGGCCGAATGGGTGAGCTTCGATGCCCGGGGCGTGCCCCAGGGTTTCAGCGAGCGCGAACTCAAGGCCTGGATGCTGACCAGCCTGGGCGAGGAAATGCAGCTGCGCATCACCGACGCCCGCGGCCGCGTGGTCTTCGCCCCCAACGGCGAAATGCAGCCGCTGACGCAGACCGGCCAGGGCTTCGACCCCGAGCTCAAGGCCTTTGCCTACGAGCGCGGCGGCGTGGTCATGCGCGCGGGCACGGCCACGCTGGTCCACGATGGCACGACGTGGCACGTGCAGATAGCCGTCAGCGACCGCATGGTGGACTGGCTGCGCGAATCGGTGGGCCTGCCCGCGCTGTGGCGCGGCATGGTGGCCATCGGCGTGGTCTTCCTGGTCGTGTTCCTGTTCTCCACGCACCGCACGCTGCAGCGCATGCTCAGGCCGCTGGGCGTGGCCGCGCAGGATGCGCAGCGCATCACCCCGCAGACGCTGGGCACGCGCCTGCAGCCCAAGGATCTGCCGCGCGAGTTCGCTCCCCTGGTCGAGGCCTTCAACCATGTGCTGGACCGGCTGCAGGCCGGCTTCAGGAACCAGCAGGAATTCCTGTCCATGGCCGCGCATGAGCTCAAGACGCCTCTGGCCCTGATGCGCGTGCAGATCGAGCTGGAGCCCGAGGACCGGCGCAGCCCCGAGCTGCTCAAGGACGTGGACCACATGGCGCGCCAGGTCCAGCAGCTGCTGCACCTGGCCGAGGTCTGCGAACACCAGCGCTACCGCATGGAAGACATTGCGCCGGCCGACATCATTGGCGAGGTCTGCGACTTCATGGCCCGCGCCTCCGAAAAATGCGGCGTGCACATCCACTGCGAGGTCAAGGACGATGCCCCTGCCTGGCGTGCCGACCGGGGCGCGCTCTTCGTGCTGCTCAAGAACCTGATCGAGAACGCCGTGCAGCACAGCCCGCAGGGCGCCACCGTCACCGTGAAGGCCTGCGGCCTGGGCTTTTCGGTGCTGGACCAGGGCCGTGGCGTGCCGCCCGAGGACCTTCCGCGCATCTTCGAGCGCTTTTGGCGCAGCAGCGAGCGGCGCGACCTGGGCGCAGGCCTGGGCCTGCCCATCTGCCTGGAGATTGCGCGCGCCCACGGCTGGACGCTCACGGCCCTGCCCGGTGCCACGGGGCTGGAGATCCAGGCGCGCTTTGCCGGGCCGGTGCAGGAGCCCGCGCAGCCGTTCAACCGCCCAGCAATGCCTTCTTGAGCTGCTCGTCGGCCGGGTGCGGGCCCAGCCAGATGCCCAGCAGCGCCTGGAAGAACTCGGGCTCCTGGAAGGGCGCGCCCTGGGCCTGGCCCTTGACGAAGACCTGGGCACCCTGGCCCGGCACCCAGTCCACCGAGAAGTTCTCGCCTGGCAGCAGCTTCTTGTGCTGCGTGAAGATGTCGCTCATGCGCAGCACGCCGGGCACCAGGCGCGAGAAGCGGGCGCGCTCCATGTTGTCCTCGATGCCGCGCGCGAACAGCTTGCCCAGCTCGGCCGAATCGATCTCGCGCAGCATGGTCACGCTCACGCGCTTGGGGCCGGGCAGGGCCGCGATCTCCTGCAGGCTGGCGGCCGGCTTTTCCAGGTACAGGCCGGCCGTGTAGACCTTGAAGATGGCCTTGTAGCGAATGCCCGCGCCATTGAGCTGCAGCGTCTGGCCGCCCACCCCCGCCTGGGCGGGATAGGCCACGCCCGCGACGGTGCGCGGCGGCTCCTGGGCTGTGGCGGCCAGCGGCATCGCCAGCGCCATGGCCAGGGCGGCTGTCTTCATCCAGCGGGGCAAGGCGGTCATGGTGTCTCCTGCGGGGGGCTGCGGCCCGGTTGCGGTTTGTTACGTCCGGGCGAGATGTTGTGGGGATTGGAGAGGGGTGGCAACAGGGTTTTCGCGGGCCGGTGGATGGCGCTGCTTTGGCGGCGTTTCCGCGCTGAGTCTCTTTGCAAGCCCCTGTCGGGGCGTTTCTTTTCGAGGCCGGGTTTCGGCCCGGCGGCCGACTCACTTTCTTGTCTCGCTACAAGAAAGTGAGCAAAGAAAAGCGCCCGAATGTCCGCGACCCCTTCGCTGCGCTGCGGGGCAGGCGCGGGCAGCGCGGACATACGGGGAGTGGGTGCGGGCCTTCGCTGCGCTCGGCCGGGTGGGCGAGAAGCCTTGGGCGTTTCAGCCCAGGACGTTCTTCAGCAGCGTCTTCTCCTGCTCCGTGAGGGCGGCGATGCATTCGTCGCCCAGGGCCTGCAGCAGCCGGGTGCTGTCGGCGTTGGCGATGTCCAGGCCCAGGCGCTTTTGCTGGGCTGCGGGCTGCGTGAAGTTCAGGCGCAGGTAGCTGCTGGTGCCCAGTTCCTGGCGGGCCGCCTTGACGGCCTGGACCTCCTGGGCGGCCATGACCAGGTCCAGCAGGGGCTTGACCAGGGTCAGCCCGCGCCGGGGCATGGCCACGGGGTCCTGGCCCTGCTGGGGGTTGGCGGTGCCTACGCTGATCATCACGATGTCGGCGGCCGGCCCCCAGAGCTGGCGGGCGGCCTGCAGGGCCAGCAGGTCGGGCGCGTTGGCGGCGAGTCCGCCGTCCACGAAGACATGGCCTGCTGCGGCGTGCGCGGGAAAGTAGGTGGGGGCGGCCGATGAGGCCAGCATGGCGTCCATCAGCGTCAGGCCCAGCCGGTCCCTGTCGGGCAGGGCGCCGCTGGCCAGCAGGTGCAGCTGCGATGAATTCCAGTTCACGGCGGGCAGCAGCAGCGGCACCTGCAGTTGCCCCAGGGCGGACTGCTCCGCTTGCGGCATGGCCTCCTTGATCGCTGCGCGCAGCGGGGCGCTGTCATAGAGCGCCTTGCCCATGGCCTGGCGCAGGCCGGGCAGCCATTTGGAGGGAAAGATGGCGGGGCCGTGGTCCAGCAGCAGTTGCTTGATGCGCGCGGGCTGGCAGCCGCTGGCCAGGGCGGTGGCGATGATTGCGCCGATGGAGGTGCCGGCGAACAGGTCCACTTTCTCCAGCAGGTCGCCGTTGCCGAATTCGCGGTGGATGCGCTCCAGCACATGGGCGCTGAACAGGCCGCGATAGCCGCCGCCCGACAGGCTCAGGATGACCCGGCGCCGGCGCAGGCCCTGGCGCACCGCGCTGGACAGGGGCGGTACGTCGAAGTCCATCACAGCGCGTGCACGGCAACGCCCCGGGCGGCGGCCTGCGTCAGGTAGAGGTTGGCGGGCTCGGTGTAGCAGACCTTGAGCAGGTCGGCCGTGGCGATGAGCAGCCGCAGGTCCTGCGCCAGGGGCGCCGTGCCCCGCGGGCCCTGGCTGTCCAGCGGCGCGAAGTTGCGCCATTCGATGAAGCGCTCCAGCACCTTGTTGTCCACGCTGGTCAGCATGGAGGCGCCTTCGGCCCGCAGGTTGGCATACAGCGCGTCGAGCAGGGAGAACCATTCGTTGCGGTCGCGCAGGTCATGGAATGCCTCGGCCACGGCCGCCTTGGCGATGGCCATGGACAGGTCGCTGACGATGCAGTCCAGCGGCCGGATGGTGGAGAACCACTCCAGGGTTGCGGGCTCCTGGTTCGCCATCCACAGCAGGCAGCGGGGACCCAGCAGGTAGCGGCTCATCGCGCGCGCCGGGCGGGTACGTCGATATCGCCGCGCGCCCCGGACATCTGCGCAGCGGACAGATCCACGGCCTGGCGCGGCAGCGGCAGGGACCGGCAGATGTCGGCCACCGTGCGGGGGGCGCGCTCGTTGGCGGACAGGGCCACCATGTGCTCCTCGCTGACGATCACGTAGCGCTTGCGGCCCTGGGAGATGAGGGCCACCCCGTCGTGATCGGCCTGTTTGAGCACCGCGCCGTACTGCGCCTTGAAGACCGAGATCGGCATGGGCGTGGTGTTGCGCGGCATGGCCGAGCCGACCTGATGGCTCAGGTCCCGCAGGGCGCGGTTCAGCGGGTCGCGTTCGCCCTCGGGCAAGGCAGCGTCGGTGCGGGCGGAGAAATGGGACGGCATGGTCGACCTTTCTGGTCAGGTTGTGCTGCCATTGTTGGTCAGGCTGACCAGGGTGTCAATTGTGGCCATGGCAGGCCCCTGCGGCGACCCCGCAAGGCGCCGGTCCGCACTTGTACCCAGCCGCGTCTGCGCTACACTTGCCCGCTATGTTCATTCATCGCATGTTCATTGCAGGTTGTGGAGACCGGGGAGCCTGGCCCTGGCGCAAGCCTGTCCAACTGAACAGCTGAAGCACCCGGGGCGCGACCCGGCGTGCACCCGAGGCCCTACGGGCCAATCGAATGAATCGGCGCAATCCATACGCAGCCCGCACCCACACCAGGTCTGCCAGCGCCACGCAATCCGGAGTCTTTCCCCGTGATCACCGAACTCGAATTCAAGAGCCTTGCTGCGCAGGGCTACAACCGCATCCCTCTGATGGTCGAGGCGTTTGCGGACCTCGAAACCCCCCTGTCCCTCTACCTCAAGCTGGCCCATGCGGGCGGTGACGGCAAGCACAGCTTTTTGCTGGAGTCCGTGGTGGGCGGCGAGCGCTTCGGGCGCTACAGCTTCATCGGCCTGCCTGCACGCACGCTGCTGCGCGCCAGCGGCTTCGGCGATGCGGCATGCACCGAGGTGGTGACCGATGGCCAGGTGGTGGAGACGGCCAAGGGCAATCCGCTGGACTTCATCGCTGCCTACCAAAAGCGCTTCAAGGTGGCGCTGCGCCCGGGGCTGCCGCGTTTTTGCGGCGGGCTGGCCGGCTACTTCGGCTACGACGCCGTGCGCTACATCGAGAAGAAGCTGGAAGATTCCTGCCCGCCCGATACGCTCAACTGCCCCGACATCCTGCTGCTGCAGTGCGAGGAAGTGGCGGTGATCGACAACCTGTCGGGCAAGCTGTACCTGATCGTCTATGCCAACCCCGGCGAGAGCGAGGCCTATACGCGCGCCAAGAAGCGGTTGCGGCAGTTGAAGGATCTGCTGCGCTACTCGGTCAGCGCGCCGCAGATCAAGGCCGGCGAGAGCCACCCGGCCCAGCGCAGCTTTGCCAAGGAAGACTACCTGGCGGCCGTGGAGAAGGCCAAGGAGCTGATCGCCGCGGGCGACTTCATGCAGGTGCAGGTGGGCCAGCGCATCCACAAGCGCTTCACGGCCAGCCCCTTGAGCCTGTACCGCGCGCTGCGTTCGCTCAATCCCAGCCCCTACATGTACTACTACCACCTGGGCGATTTCCATGTGGTGGGCGCCAGCCCCGAGATCCTGGTGCGCCAGGAGAACACGGACGAGGGCCAGAAGGTCACCATCCGCCCGCTGGCCGGCACGCGCCCGCGCGGCGCCACGCCCGAGGCCGACAAGGCCACCGAAAAGGAGCTGGTGGCCGACCCCAAGGAACGCGCCGAGCACGTGATGCTGATCGACCTGGCGCGCAACGACATCGGCCGCATCGCCAAGACGGGCAGCGTGAAGGTGACCGAGGCCTTTGCCGTGGAGCGCTACAGCCACGTGATGCACATCGTCAGCAACGTGGAGGGCATCCTGCGCGAGGGCATGGACAACATGGACGTGTTCAAGGCCACCTTCCCGGCCGGCACGCTGACGGGCGCGCCCAAGGTGCATGCCATGGAGGTCATCGACCAGCTGGAGCCCACCAAGCGCGGCATCTACGGCGGCGCCTGCGGCTACCTGAGCTTTGCGGGCGACATGGACCTGGCCATTGCCATCCGCACGGGCGTGATCAAGGACGGCACGCTCTATGTGCAGGCCGCCGCCGGCGTGGTGGCCGATTCCGTGCCCGAGATGGAATGGAAAGAGACCGAACACAAGGCCCGCGCACTGATGCGCGCGGCCGAGCTGGTGGAGGAAGGACTGGAATGAGCACGGACCGCGCCAAGCAGGCAATCGACCTGGTGCAGCACTGCACCGACATGCTGGATGTGCGCCGCAATGTGGATGCGCTGGACGATGTGCTGGTGCCGCTGCTGGTCACGCGCATGGGCTACATGCAGCAGGCCGCGCGCATCAAGGCCGATGCGGCCCAGGTGCGCGACGAGGGCCGCATCGAGGCCATCGTGCGCCGCGTGCGCGAGCGCACGGCCGCCGAGGGCGGCCAGCCCGACGTGATGGAGGCGGTGTACCGCCACCTCATGGAGGAATGCATTGCCTACGAGCACCGCGAGTTCGCGCGGCTGCGCGAGGGCGGTGCGCAGGACGATCGTTCCTAGCCCGGCAGCCAGCGCAGCGCATGGCGCGCTGCCACCCATTCCTCGTTGGTGGGCTCCACGCCCACGGTGACGGCGCTGCCGGTGGCCGAGATCACGGCCGCATCGCGCGCATTGGCCTCGGCGTCCAGCCGCAGGCCCAGAAAACCCAGGCCCTCGCACACGCGCCGCCGTATCTCGGCGCTGTGCTCGCCCACGCCTGCGGTGAACACCAGCAGGTCCAGGCCGCCCAGCACGGCGACCAGGGCGCCGATCTCGCGCACGATGCGCCGCACGTACAGGGCCAGCGCATCGCGCGCGCGCTCGGCCTGGGCATCTGCGCCCGACTCCAGCGGCAGCAGCACGCGCGGCTCGGACGAGGTGCCCGAGACGCCCAGCAGGCCGGACTCGTGGTACAGGATGCGGCCCACTTCCTGCAGGCTGAGCTTTTCGATTTCCATCAGGTAGATCACGGCGCCGGGGTCCAGCGCGCCGGTGCGCGTGCCCATCATCAGGCCGTCCAGCGCAGAGAACCCCATGGTGGTCGCCACGCTTTGCAGGCCCTGCATGGCGCACAGGCTGGCGCCGCTGCCCAGGTGGGCCACCAGGGTGCGCCCGCGCGCCAGGTCGCCATGGCGCTCGGGCAGGGCGGTGGCCATGTATTCGTAGGACAGGCCGTGGAAGCCGTAGCGGCGCAGCCCGCGCTCCCAGGCCGCGTGCGGCAGGGGCAGCAGTTGCTCGACCTTGGGCAGCGTGTGGTGGAAGGCGGTGTCGAAGCAGGCCACCTGCACCAGTTCGGGCCGCTCGCGCAGCAGGATGTCCATGGCCTCCAGCGCAAAGGGCTGGTGCAGCGGCGCCAGCGGGATGAAGGCCTTGAGATCGGCCAGCACGCCGGCATCTACGCGCACGGGCTCGAAGTAGCGGCTGCCGCCGTGCACCACGCGGTGGGCGACGGCGGCCACGCGGGCGCCGTCCAGCTGCGCCAGGCGCGCTGTGATGCGCTCGCGGATCAGCTGCAGCGCGGCGCGGTAGGGGTGGGCGGCATCCAGGGCAATGGCAAAGGGCGGCACGCCGCTCTCGCCGAAGTCGGGCGCGGGACCGCCGATGCCCTGGACCTTGCCGTTCCACAGCGGCTTGCGCGGCAGCGGGCGCTGGGCACCGTCGAAGACGGCGAACTTGATGCTGGACGAGCCGCAGTTGAGCACCACGACCAGTTCGCGGGCGGGGGAGGATGCGGTGTGGGCAGGGATCATGGCGGGGAGTTCCGGTAGCGGTGGGCCAGCAGCAGGGCGATGGCGCAGGAGGCGATGCGCGAGGCGCGGCTGTCGGCGCGGCTGGTCAGGATCACGGGCACCTTGGCGCCCATGACGATGCCGGCGCTGGCCGCCTCGCCCATGTACATGAGCTGCTTGGCCAGCATGTTGCCGCTTTCCAGGTCGGGCACGACCAGGATGTCGGCCTGGCCCGCCACGGGCGAATCGATGCCCTTGGTGCGCGCGGCGGCCATGGACACGGCGTTGTCGAAGGCCAGCGGCCCGTCGAGCACGCCGCCTTCGATCTGGCCCCGGTCGGCCATCTTGCACAGCGCGGCGGCGTCCAGCGTGGCCGGCATGTGCGGGCTCACGGTCTCCACGGCGGCCAGGATGGCGACCTTGGGCTCGGGCACGCCGATGGCATGGGCCAGGGCGATGGCGTTGCGCACGATGTCGGCCTTTTGCTGCAGGTCGGGCGCGAGGTTGATGGCCGCGTCGGTGACGATGAAGGGGCGCGGGTAGTGCGGCGTCTGCAGCACGAAGCAGTGGCTGACGCGGCGCTTGGTGCGCAGGCCGGCGGCGGCGGCCACCACCTCGGCCATGAGTTCGTCCGTGTGCAGGCTGCCTTTCATGATGGCCTCGACCTCGCCGCAGGCGGCCAGCTCGGCGCCGCGCGTGGCGGCGGCGTGGCTGTGCGGCACGTCCTCGATGCGCAGGCCGCCCAGGTCCAGCCCGTGCTCGGCCGCCACGGCCTCCAGCCGCGCGCGCGGGGCCACCAGAACGGGGTCGATCAGGCCTTCGCGGCGCGCGTCCAGCGCGGCCGAGAGGCTGGGCTCGTCGCAGGGATGGACCACGGCCACGCGGATGGGCGGCAGGCCGGCCACATGAGCCAGCAGCCGCTGCAGGCCGTCGCGTCCACCGGCTTCCAGGCGGATCTCGGGCAGGCTGGTGCGCTGGCGCTCGATGTGGCGCGCAGGCGCATGCACGGTGGCCTGGCCCTCGATCACGGCGGCGCCATGCTGGTTGGTGCAGGCCACGGCCAGCGTGACCTGGCGCTGCTCGGCCTGCTTGGCCAGCACCTCCACGCGCACGGTCAGCCGGTCGCCTGCGGCCAGCGGCGCCAGAAAGCGCAGCGTCTGGCCGACCAGGGTGGTGCCGGGGCCGGGCAGGCGCGTGCCCAGCACCGAAGCCAGCAGCATGCCGCCCCACATGCCGTGGGCGATCAGGGCCGTGTCGTCATCGTCGGCGCCGGCAACCGTGCCAGCACCGGCACCGGCACCGGCACCAGCGCCAGCGCCAGCGCCGTCGGCCACGGCCGCGCCCGACAGGGCGGCGAACAGGCGCAGGTCCTGGGTGCTCAGCGTGCGTTCCAGGCTGGCGCTGTCGCCCACGCCCAGTTCGTCAAAGCTGTGGTTGCGCAGCAGGGCCAGGTCTTCGGGCGGCAGGGCCGCATCGGAATCAGGGGAGAGGTTCATCGCTTTTTCCGGGGGCTGGGGTGTGCGCGGCTGGCCTGGGCGCGTGCGGGGCGCTTGGCGGCAGGCGTGGAGTCGGGAACAGGTGCGGGCTTGGGGGCCTGTTCAGGAGCTGCTGCAGGAGGGAGCACAGGGGCCGCAACAGGAGCCGCAACAGGAGCGGTCAGAGGCGCCGTCAAAGGTGCGGGTTCAGGCTCGGCCACCGAGGCTGGCGCGATGGCCGGGGGCCGCTCGGCCTGCTCTTTTGCCTGCCTGGACTCGGCCGCCTCCAGCGCCTGCACGAAATGCCCCATGGCCTGCAGCAGGCGCTGGTGCTCGGCATCGCTGAGGTTGCCGCCCTGGTTGGCCAGCTCGTCCACCGTGGTCATGCCCCAGCGGATGTCGGCGGCGGGCGAGGCAGCCAGCAACCGGGGGATGGCGGCCATGGCGGCGTCGGGCTCGCGCTGCATCAGCAGGGCCTGGCGGCGCACGATGCGGCGGAACTGCGCCATGTCGGGCGGCACGCCGCCCAGGTGGTCCTGCAGCAGCCGCCAGGCGTGGCGGAAGTGGCGCTCATCGGCCTCGCCGCGTGCGCGCAGCACGTGGAACAGGGCGCGGATGACGGCCTCGTACAACCCGCCCTGGGCCACGCTTTCGTGCAGCCGCGCCAGCTCCTGGCGCATGTACTGGCAGTGCTCGGGCGATTCGCCGGGGTGCGGGCGCGGCGGGCCGTCGTCCTGCCGGCTCTGGCCGGCCAGGGCCTGGACCAGGGGCGAGCCATAGATGGCGTGGAACAGCCGCGCCTGCATGGCATCGCGCTGGTCCCGGTAGGTGTCGAGCAGATGCACCACGGCCTGCGACATGGCCTGCTGCGCCTTCAGGAAGGGGTTGTCGGGCTCGACGGGGTGGCGGTCCTCGCGCGCATGCTCGGCGGCCTGGGCCACGACGGGTGCCAGCGGGTGCGAGTCCGACCAGCATTCATAGCCCACGCGCAGCGGGTGCATGGCCTGCAGCCAGCGCGCAGACAGCGGCGTGGACAGCGCCTGCACCCAGGGCTGCACGGTGTTGCGGTACAGGGCCAGGTTGATTTCGGAGACGCGCGCGGCAGCGGCGAAATGGCGCTCGCTTTCGGGGTCGGGCCGGACGATGGAGCGCACCTCGGCCAGGTCGCTGCGGCGGATCTTCATCAGGTAGGCGTCGTCGGTCAGGTCCTGCGCCGGCACACCGGCCGGGCGGTCGGCGATCTCGGCGCGGTAGATGCCGGCGGGCAGCAGGTCGATGATGTCGATGTGCGCCGCGAACTCGCGGTGCTCCTTGCGGCCCACGGCGCCCGAGACAAAGATGCCCAAGTGGCCGATGCTGTCATGCGTAGCGAAGACGATGGTCTGGTCGTGGGCGGCAATGTCCTCGTCGTCGCGGTACAGGTCGGTGATCCAGCCCAGGGCCTGGCCCGGCGGCGTGATGTTGTCACCATGCGAGCAGAACACCACGATGGGCGAGCGGATGTTGCGCAGGTCGATGCGCACGCCGTCCGAGGTCGTCAGCTCGGCCGTGGCCAGCCGGTTGCCGATGAACAGGTTGTCCACGATGTACTGCATCTCGCGGCCTTCCAGGAAGACATAGCCGCCCCAGTACTTCTCGAAGCCCAGGTAGCGCGGCCCCTCGGTGTCCACGTCGGCATAGACCTGGTACTGCTTTTCCCACAGCGTGTTGGCCGGGTTGAGGTTCTCGAAGTTCTGCACCAGCCATGCGCCGTCGAAGCGGCCCGCGCCCAGGTCGCTGGTCAGCGCCGTCATCCAGCTGCCGCCCATGAGGCCGCCGCCGTAGCGCATGGGGTTGTCGCCGGCCCAGTACGACAGCGGCGCACCGGCCACGATGATGGGGCCGAACAGCTCGGGCCAGACGGCGGCCGTCATGAGGATCTGCCAGCCGGCCTGGCAGTTGCCGATGACGGCGGGCTTGCCCCGGCTCTCGGGGTGCAGCTCGGCGACCTTGCGCACGAATTGGGCCTCGGCGCGCATCACGTCCTCGACGGTCTGGCCGGGCACGGGGTCGGGCAGGAAGCCCACGAAGTAGCAGGGATGGCCGGCCTTGAGCGCGGCGCCGATCTCGCTGTCGGGCTTGAAGCCGCCGATGCCGGGGCCGTGGCCCGCGCGCGGATCGACGACGATGAAGGGGCGCTTGGCCGGGTCGATGACCGTGCCCTCCATGGGCGCGATGCGTGCCAGGCCGTAGTTGACGGGGCGCGGCAGGTCCAGGCCCGACATCACGATCTCGGCCCGGAAGCTCAGCACATTGGGCACTTCCTCGGCCAGATGCTCGCGGTACTGGTTGCCACGCTGGCGCCGGATGTCGGCATACAGCAGCGAGCGCTGCCAGGCATCGGTGGCGTATTGCGCGGCTGCCTGCGACAGCTTCATCGGATCGCCCCACATCCCTCCCACGTCCACGGTGACGTGGCTCTGCAGGTTCTCGTTCATCTGGCCCACTCCTTTACCGGCATGTCATGCCCTGCTCGCAGATTGCGTGTGATTGCGTGTGGCTGGGTGCGGATGGCCGCCCCGCGCCCATGCGGCCCCGAACCTGCGGGACCGCGTGGCGGCTTCCTTGGGGGCCGTCAGCCCTGGGCTGTGGCGTCGCGGGCCGTTTCGGCGGCGGCTGCCGCAATGGGCTGCTGCGCCGCATGGGCGGGCTGGGCCACGGACTGCACGGCCGAGGTCCAGCGGGCGAGCAGGTCGCTCCACGGCACGGCGGTGTCGGCTGCGCCCTGGGTGCTGTTGCCCAGCGTGGCTGCCACCTGTTGCTGCCAGTCGTGCACGGCCTGCTGCACGCCCTGGGCCAGGGTGATCTGGCTGGCCATGGCGGTCTGGGCCAGGGCCTGGGCATGGCCCATGCGCAGATGGGCGTGGCGCCAGAAGGCCTGGGCGGGCAGGGTGGCCAGCTCCTGCCAGCTGCTGGTCTGCTGCACGCCCTCGATCTCGCTGCCGGTCTCGGCGATGCGCTCGGGGCCGTTGCGTGCGGCATGCTCCAGCCACTGTTGGCCGCTTTCCTGCAGCAGCCGGCTCAGGTGCAGCTGCAGTTCAAGCTGTGCCTTGAGCAGATGGAGGGGAATGGTCTGTGCGCTCATATGAAACTCCTTGCTGGTTGAGATGGAAAGATGCCTTGGCGGCGGGAACGAAATCAGGCCATCTGGCTGATGGTCTTGCGAAAACGGGTGAGCGTGAGGGCGAACAGCACGGAGCCGATCGCGGCCAGCGCGAGGAAGGGCTTCCAGACCACGTCCAGCCCCGCTCCGCGGTAGAGGATGGCCTGCGACAGCTCGACAAAGTGGGTGGTCGGCGCGGCCAGCATGATGTTCTGCACCAGCTCGGGCATGCTCTCGCGCGGCGTCATGGCGCCCGACAGCAGCTGCAGCGGCAGCAGCACGAGCACCAGCAGCATGCCGAACTGTGGCATGTTGCGCGCCAGCGTGGCAAGGAAGATCCCCAGCGACGTTGTGGCGAACAGGCACAGCGCGGCCCCCGCCAGGAACAGCGGCAGCGAGCCTTCGATGGGAACGCCCAGGGCGCCGCGCACCACGAGGTTGAGCGAGGCAAAGGCGGTGACCAGCACGACCAGTCCCATGGACCATATCTTGGCCAGCATGATCTCGGTCGGTGTCACCGGCATGACCAGCAGGTGCTCCACCGTGCCGTGCTCGCGCTCGCGGATCAGGGCCGCGCCCGTGAGGATGATGGACAGCATGGTCACGTTGTTGATGATCTGCATCAGCCCGCCGAACCAGACCTTGTCCAGCGCCGGATTGAAGCGCGCGCGCACCACCAGGTCCACGGGCAGGGCGGTGGCGCCCCGAAAGCGCCGCACGAACTCGCTGACCTCGGCCGTGACGATCTGCTGCACATAGCTGTTGCCCGTGAAGGCCTGGCTCATGCGCGTGGCATCCACGTTCAGCTGCAGCTCGGGGGCGCGGCCCGCCAGCACGTCGCGCTGGAAGTTGGGCGGGATGTTGAGCACGAAGGTGTAGGTGCCCGAGTCCATGCCCGGGTCCATCTGCGTGCGGTCAATCATGGCCGGCGGCGCGAACTGCGGCGGATAGAAGGCGCCCGCGATGCGCTGCGACAGCGGCGAGCCGTCCTCGTCCACGATGGCGATGGGCGCGTTGTGCAGGCTCTCGGGCATGGCCGTGGCCGCCGTGTAGATGGAGACCGTGAACACATAGGCGATGAGCACCAGCAGCACGGGGTCGCGCCACAGGCTCCACAGCTCCTTGACGCCCAGCCGGTAGATGTTGGAGAAAAGGCGGGTGCGCATGTCAGCTCTCCTGCTTTCTGGTCAGTGCAATGGCCAGGCCCAGGATCACCGGCACGGACAGCAGCAGCGGCCCGAACGAGCCGGCCAGCTCCCGAAATCCCAGCGCCTTGCTGAACACGCCGCGGCTGATGGCGATCATGTGGCTGGCCGGATAGACCTCGCCGATGATGCGGCCCGCCCCCTCCAGCGAGGACACGGGATCGACCAGGCCCGCGAACTGCGTGGTGGGGATCAGCGTGCCGATCAGCACCAGGAACATCGAGGCGATCTGGCTGCGCGTCAGCGTGGAGGCCAGCAGGCCGAAGCCCGTGGAGGCGCCGCTGAAGATCAGCGCCGCCAGGGCCAGCGTGGCAAAGCTGCCCGTCACGGGAACGCCGAACAGGGTGACGGCCATCAGGCACATCAGCAGGAAGTTCAGCATGGCCAGCACCACATAGGGCAGTTGCTTGCCCAGCAGGAATTCGGTGCGCGTGACCGGCGTGACGTAGAGGTTGGTGATGGAGCCGCTTTCCTTCTCGCGCACCACGGCCAGCGCCGTCAGCATGGCCGGCAAAAGCAGCAGCAGCAGGGGCATGACGGCCGGCACCATGGCCGGCAGGCTGCGCACGTCGGGGTTGTAGCGAAAGCGCGTCTGGATGTCGATGAGGCCGGCTGGCGTCACACCCAGGCGCTCGCGCGCCTGCTCGGTCAGCCAGTGCTGGTGGATGCCCTGCAGGTAGCCGCGCACGGTCTCGGCGCGCGTGGGCATGGCGCCGTCGAACCAGGCGCCCACCTGCACGGAGCCGCCGCGCAGCACATCGCGCGCAAAGCCCGGCGGGATCTCGATGGCCAGGGTCAGCTCGCCGCTGCGCATGCGGCGGTCCAGTGCGTCGTAGTCGGTCAGCGGCGGCTGCTCGATGAAGTAGCGCGAGCCCGACAGGCTCATCGCATAGCTGCGGCTGATGGTGGTCTGGTCGCGGTCCAGCACGGCAAAGCGCAGGTCCTCCACGTCCAGGCTGATGCCGTAGCCCATCACGAACATCAGGATCAGCGAGCCCACCAGGGCCAGCGTGGCGCGCACCGGGTCGCGCTGCAGCTCCAGCGCTTCGCGCCAGACATAGCTGAGCATGCGCTGGGCGCTGAAATGGCGGTGGCGCGCAGTGTGCGTTTCCACGGCAGCGGGGGCGGCTGGCGCGGCCTGCTGTTCCTCGGCCGGGGCTTCGCCGCCACCGGCCTCGACCAGGTAGCCGATGAAGGCTTCCTCCAGCGTGGCCGCGCCGCGCTTGGCCACCAGGCGCGCGGGCGTGTCGCTGTCCAGCACCTTGCCCGCATGCATCATGGACATGCGGTCGCAGCGCTCGGCCTCGTTCATGAAGTGGGTGGAGATGAAGATGGTCACGCGGTCGCGCCGCGACAGCTCCACCAGCAGGCGCCAGAAGCCGTCGCGCGCCACGGGGTCCACGCCCGAGGTGGGCTCGTCCAGGATGAGCAGCTCGGGCTTGTGCACCATGGCCACGGCCAGCGACAGGCGCTGGCGCATGCCCAGCGGCAGGGCGGCCGGCAGGCTGTGCTGCGCGGCCTGCAGGTCAAAGCGCTGCAGCATCTCGGCCACGCGCGCGGGAATGTCCGCCTCGGGCACGCCGAACAGGCGCGCGTGCAGCACCAGGTTCTGGTGCACGGTCAGCTCGCCATACAGCGAGAACGCCTGGGTCATGTAGCCCACGCGGCGGCGCGTGTCGATGTCGCGCGGGTCCACGGGCTGGCCGAACAGCCAGGCCTGGCCCTCGCTGGCCGGCAGCAGGCCGGTCAGCATCTTCATGGTGGTGCTCTTGCCGCAGCCGTTGGAGCCCAGGAAGCCGAAGATCTCGCCGCGGCGGATGCGGAAGGACACATGGTCCACGGCGACGAAGTCGCCAAAGCGCATGGTCAGGTCCCTGGCCTCGATGGCGATGTCGTCCTCGCCGCCCTCGGGCAGGGGGGCAATGGTCACGGGCGCATGGCCGCGCTTTTTCTCTTCGGGCAGCAGGGCGATGAAGGCCTCTTCCAGCGAGCGGCTGTCCGTGCGCTGCAGCAGCTCGGCCGGCGTGCCCGTGGCCAGCACGCGGCCCTCGTCCATGGCCACCAGCCAGTCGAAGCGCTGGGCCTCGTCCATGTAGGCCGTGGCCACCAGCACGCTCATGCCGGGGCGCTGGCGGCGGATGCGCGCGATCAGGTCCCAGAACTGGGCGCGCGCCAGCGGGTCCACGCCCGTGGTGGGCTCGTCAAGAATGAGCAGGTCGGGGTCGTGGATCAGCGCGCAGCACAGGCCCAGCTTCTGCTTCATGCCGCCCGACAGCTTGCCGGCCGGCCGCTCCAGGAATTTGCGCAGGCCCGTGGCCTGGGTGAGATCGTCGATGCGACGGCGCCGCTCGGCCGCGTCATGGCCGAACAGGCGCGCGAAGAACTGCAGGTTCTCCTCCACCGACAGCGTGGGATAGAGGTTGCGCCCCAGGCCCTGCGGCATGTAGGCCACGCGCGGGCAGACGGCCTCGCGGTGCCGGCGCTGGGCCATGTCGCCGCCCAGCACCTCGACGCTGCCTTCCTGGATCTTGCGCGCCCCGGAGATCAGCGCCATGAGGCTGGACTTGCCCACGCCGTCCGGCCCGATCAGGCCGACCATGCGGCCTTCGGGAATGTCCAGATCGATGCCCGCCAGCGCCTCGACCTGGCCATAGCGCTGGTGCACGCCCTTCAGGCGCACGACCCAGCCGCTGGCATGGGGCGTCGTGCTCTCGCTCATTGCGCGGGCTGGGCTGGCAGCTTGATGGCCAGGTTGGCGGGCCACTCATGGCTGGCATCGGTGCGCAGCCAGGCCATGCCGGGCACGCCGGTCTTGACCTGTTCCAGATGGCGGCGCAGCAGCTCCGGCGGGATCTGGGCGCGCACGCGGAACATCAGCTTCTGGCGCTCGCTGGCGGTCTCCACGGTCTTGGGCGTGAACTGGGCCTGGCTGGCGACGAAGGAGACGCGGGCCGGGATCACGTACTCGGGCGCGGCGTCCAGCACCAGGCGCACCTCGCTGCCCAGGGCGATGCGGCCGGCTGCAGTTTCCGGCACGAAGAAGGTCATGTAGACATCGGACAGGTCCAGCAGGTTGAGCACGCGCCCGCCTGCGCCCAGCACTTCGCCGGGCTGGGCCACGCGCAGCTGCACGCGGCCGTCGCGCGGGGCCTTGAGCACGCCGTCGTCGATGTCGGCCTGCACGCGCGCCACCGTGGCCGTGGCCGCCTGCACCTGGGAGCGCACGCCCACCACCTGGGCCTCGGCCGCCTTCACGGCGGCCTGGGCAGCGGCGGCCTGGGCACGCGTGGCGGCCAGCGCCGCCTCGCTGCCGCGCACGCGGGCGCGGTCGTCATCGAGCTCCTGCACCGAGGAGGCGCCCTCGCGCGCCAGCGTTTCCGAGCGCTTGAAGCGGCGCTGCGCGGCGTCCACCTCGGTCTCGCGCTGCACGATCAGGGCCTGGGCGGCGGCCAGGTCGCTGCGGCGCAGCGTGACCTGGGCCTCGGCCGCGGCCACGCTGTGCTCGGCCTGCTGGCGCATGGCGTCGGCTTCCTGGCGCTGGGCGCGCAGGGTGTCGATCTGCATGCGCGCCACGGGCTGGCCGGCCTGCACGAAGTCGCCCTCGCGCACCAGGATTTCCTCCACGCGGCCGGGCAGCTTGGTGGAGATGTCGATCTCGGTGGCCTCGACACGGCCGTTGCTGCCGACGAAGCCCTCGCCCGGGCCCTTGGGCGTGAAGGTCTTCCAGGCCCACCAGGCCACGAGGGCCAGGACCGCCACGGCGGCGATCGGCACGATCTTGTTCTTCAGAGAGGTGTTCTTGTCCATGGGCGGGTCCGGAGGCTTCAGGAATTCGGGGGATCGGCAGGCGTGGCCGGCAGGGTGGCGGGCAGCGCGGCAGGTTCGGCGCCGCTGCCGCCGCCCAGGGCGGCATACAGGCCCACCTGGCTGGACAGCAGGGCGCGCCGCGCCTGCACCAGTTGCTGGCGTGCGGCCAGCAGGTCGCGCTGGGCGTCCAGCACCTCCAGGTAGGCGGCCGAGCCGTTGTCGTAGCGCAGCTGCGCCAGCCGCGCACGCTCGGCCTGGGCCTGCACGGCGGTGCGCTGCACGGTGATCTGCTCGGACAGCCAGCGGCGCGCGGCCAGGCCGTCGGCCACCTCGCGGAAGGCGGTCTGGATGGCTTTCTCGTACTGGGCCACGGCCATGTCGCTGCGGATCTCGCCCAGCTCCAGGTTGGCGCGGCGCCGGCCGCCGTCGAAGATGGGCAGGGACACCGTGGGCACGAAGGCCCAGGCGCGGCTGCCGCCGTCGAACAGGCCGTCGAGTTCGGCGCTGGCCGTGCCCCAGCGGGCCGTGAGCGCAATGCGCGGGAAGAAGGCGGCGCGCGCCGCGCCGATCTGGGCCCGGGCCGCGCGCAGCTGGTGCTCGGCGGCGGCAATGTCGGGCCGCGCCGTGAGCAGTTCCGAGGGCAGGCCCGGCCGCAGCTCGGCCAGCACCAGGGCGTCGTCAAAGGGTGCGGCGGCGGGCAGCGGGCCCGGGTGGGCGCCGACCAGCTGGGCCAGGGCGTGCAACTGCTGCGCGCGTGCCAGCTCCAGCTGGGCCAGCAGGGCCTGGGCCTGGGTCAGCAGGGTCTGGACCTGGGCCAGCTGCAGGCGCGAGCTGGCGCCCACGGCCTCGCGGCGCGTGAAGATGCGAAAGGATTCCTGGCGCGTGGCCAGCGTCTCGCGCGCAATGGCCACGCGCTCGTCCAGCTCGCGCAGGCCCAGGTAGCCGTCGGCCACCTGGGCGATCAGCGCGGTCTGCACGGCGTGGCGGCCCGCATCGCTGGCCAGCCAGGTCTGCAGGGCCGCGTCCTTGAGGCTGCGCACGCGGCCCCACAGGTCCAGCTCCCAGCTGCTGAAGCCGACCTCGGCGCGGTACTCGCCGCTGACCACGGAGCGGCCCGAGAGGTTGAGGTCGCCAGGCACGCGAGCCCGCGCGGCCTGGCCGCCCACGCCAATGGCCGGGAACAGCTCGGAGCGCTGGATCTGGAAGGCCGCGCGCGCCTCTTCGGCGCGCAGCGCGGCCACGCGCAGGTCGCGGTTGTGCTCCAGCGCGGTGGCGATGAGCTGGCGCAGCGCGGGGTCGGTGAAGTACTCGCGCCAGGGCAGGCCGGCGGCGGCGACACCCTGGGCGCCCGCCTGCAGATGGGCAGGCCAGGCCTCGGGCGTGGGCAGGGGCGGCGGCTCGTGCGGCGGCGCCAGGGAGGCACATCCCGCCAGGGCGGTGGCCAGTGCGGCTGCCAGCGCGGCGGCGGCGGTTCGGGGGAATGGGAGGGTCATCTGCAGTGCTGCGGGGTGCCGGTGCGGCAGCCGCTAGTTGAGGATGTGGTGGCCGCCATCGACATACAGCGTGCAGCCCGTGATGGCGCGCGCCCCGTCCGAGGCCAGGAAGGCGCACAGCGGCCCCACGTCGTCGGGCCGCAGCTCGCCGGCAATGGGCGAGCGGCGCACGCTGTCGGCCACGAGTTCATCGAACGCGGCAATGCCCGAGGCCGCGCGCGTGGCGATGGGCCCGGGCGAGACGGCATTGACGCGGATGCGCGAGGGGCCGAGCTCGGCCGCCAGGTAGCGCGTGGTGGACTCCAGCGCGGCCTTGACCGGGCCCATGATTCCGTAGTGCGGCATGACCTCGCTGGCGCCCAGGTAGCTCAGCGTCATGAGGCTGCCGCCGCTGGCCGCCATCAGCGGCTCGGCCAGGTGCGCCATGCGGATGAAGGAGTGGCAGGAGATGTCCATGGCCAGCGCAAAGCCCTCGCGGGAGCTGTCCACCACGCGGCCCTGCAGGTCCTTGCGCGGGGCGTAGGCCACGGCGTGCAGCACGAAGTCCAGCCGACCCCAGCGCACGGCGGCGGCATCGAACAGCGCGCGCATCTGCTCGTCGTCGCCCACGTCCAGCGGCATGCGCAGCTCGGCACCGATCTCGTCGAGCAGGGGCTCCACATGCACACGGGCCTTGTCGTTCTGCCAGGTCGCGCCGATCTCGGCGCCCGCCGCATGCATGGCCCGGGCACAGGCCCAGGCAATGCTGTCGCGGTTGGCGATGCCGACGATCAGGCCCTTTTTGCCAGCCAATAGCGTCATCTCGAATGCTCCAGATCAGAAGGACTGCCGGGAAACAGGCCGCCTTGGGGCGGCTTCGTCAGGAATCACGGGGCATGGCGCGGCATTGCCGACATATGCGCCACGGCGAATGTTTGTATTTCCTGTGACTACGAAGCTTTTGATAGCTTGTTTTGATGCATGCAAATCAAAGGTTTGCATGCCAATATCGTCTCCTGGTCTTTTTCATTCTATCTATGTTGCACTGCAGCGACCGATTTTGGCGATGCCGTTTCGTTATATCGATGCAGTTCACTCCATAGTCTTGACTCAGGTCAAAGAGAGCGGCGTCACTGAGATGATGTCGCTTGCCGCCGGTCGCTTTGCCCAGTAGAGCAATGGTGTCTTCTTGCGCCAACAGCCGAACATTGCCTGTATTGGCCGGATTTCAATGAATACAAGGTATTCACACCATATTGGTGCACGGGAGGTAAAGAAAACCGGAAATCTGCCGATGGTCCATGAACAGAGAAAATCCCCTGCCTGCAAAAACCTGGGCCGCCACATTCAGTCAGGACCAGACCGAAGGAAGACGATCAATCCATGACCAGCATTTCCTCCACCGGCGCCAGCTTTGCCGCCAGCGCTGCGGGCATGCGGCCCACGGTGTCCGTGAGGTCGTCAGCGACCACGGCAGCTGCTGCACCCGCCGACCCGGGCACGCAGGTCACGCTGGGCCAGTCCGCAGGGTCCAGCGTCATCTATGCCAAACCGCAGCCCGTGGAACCGGGCCAGTTCAGGCTGACCCGGGCCTGGGCCTCGCAAGACAGGGACGACATCAGCACCCTGATGGCACGCAACCTGGGCCTGGGCCCGTCGGCCAGCCTGGCCGACCGCTGGCGCGGCCTGGGCGGCGCCCTGCTGTCGCGCTTTGCGGCCACGCCGTCGGACTACCAACAGACGGTGGCGGAGTACCAGGCGCCCACGGCGGCCGACTCCGTCGCAGGCAGCGCGGATGCGCAGGCCCTGGACAGGTCCGCACTGAGCGATGTGTCCGTGGGCGCTGCCACCGTGAGCCTGAAGATCCGCACGCAATCGGGCCAGACCGTGGAGCTGCGGATTGCCACGAACGACGGCAGCGAAGCGGGCAGCAGCAGCGGGCTGCGGGTCGAGGTCAAGAGTTCCGGCACCTTGAGCCAGGCCGAGAGTGCGGCCATTGCCCAGCTGGCCGACGGGCTGGACGAAGCGCTGGAGGGCCTGGGAAAGCCGGGCAAGCCCCAGCTGGAACTGGGCAAGCTGATGGACTTCGACCGCAGCGTGCTGTCCGGCCTGGACCTGGACATCAAGAACCCCAAGCCTTCGCAGCCCCTGTCCTCGTTCAGCCTGCATGTGGGCGCCGATGGCCGATCGGTGGCGATGAAGGGCGCGGCGGGCGAGCTGGCCGTCAACCTGGAGGCCGATGCCCCCGTGGGCGCCAGTGCTTCGCAGCGCCAGGCGGCGCTGGACCAGCATCTGAAGCGCTTTGATGCCGCCGCGCAGCGCGGCCGTGCGGATGCGGCGCTGGTGGACATGTTCAAGAGTGCCTTCAGTCAGCTGCACAACGCGCAGGCGCCGGCCGCGCCGGGCGCCATCGCCGCACTCTCCGGGCTGGAGCGTTCCGTGCAGTCCCTGCAAAGCGGCCTGGCCGATTTCCAGGCCAGCTTCAGCGGTGATTTCGAGAACACCAATGAATTCGGCGCCGTGACCGAAATCGGCCGCGCCGAGTACCAGGTGGGCCAGAGGACCACCCGGCAGTCCCGCGGCACGGAGGGCGAGTCGATCGCCCAGGTGGTGAGCGAGTCCCTGAACGCCGAGTCCAAAAAGGCGCGCAACCGCAGCATGCTGGATTTGCAGTCGGGCAACTATGACCTGACCAAGGTGCAGGACAGCCGCACCATCACCACGCTGATCGAGACAGCCGGCAAGCAGGTCACCGGCGCGCTGCGCAAGACGCAAGAGCGCCAGATGCAGACGTGGGACCAGCTGGTGGAGCACCGCACCCAGCAGCACCGCGAAACGCCCGGCGGGCGCAGCTTCACTGAGCAACTCGCGCTGAGGTAGTCGCGCTGAGATAGTCGCGTTGAGGTAGTCGCGTTGAGGTAGTCGCGTTGAGGTAGTCGCGGCGCGGGCCGGGCCGCGTGTCGTCGTTGTGTCACAAAACTTCCGTATAAGAAGTTTTTTTGAACAAGACATGACAACGGCCCGCGCGTTCATGACCGAATTTCATCTTGCCGTCATCCAGGGCGGAGCCTCTCAATGAACGCGCGCCGTGCTTTGGCGGCGGGGCTGGCGGCGCTGCTGCTGGCGGCCGTGGGCGGCGGCATCTGGTACTCGCGCACGGCCCTGGTGCAGGACCGCCAGGCACAGCTGACGCAGCAGCAGTCCGTGACGACGCGCGGCCTGATCGGCTCCGAGAAGGAAGCCTTCTTCCAGGACGAGCGCGTGCGCGACGTGCTGGCGCGCCACGGCGTGACGGTGACGGTGCAAAAGGCCGGCTCGCGCAGCATTGCCAACAGCTACGACCCCAAGCAGTACGACTTCGGCTTTCCCTCGGGGGCGCCGGCTGCGGCCCAGCTCAAGGCGGCGGCCAGGGCCGGCACGGTCTATACGCCGTTCTACACGCCCATCGTGTTCGCCAGCTGGCGGCCCATTGCCGAGATCCTGATCGCCAATGGCGTTGTGCAAAAGCAGGGCGACTTCTTTTACGTGACCGATCTTCCCGCCCTGCTGGCCATGGCCGGCAAGGGCACGCGCTGGCGTGACCTGAAGGCCTCCGGCGCCTTTGCCACCGGCAAGGCCGTGCTGCCCGCCAGCACCGATGTGCGCAGCTCCAACAGCGCGGCCATGTACCTGGCGCTGGCCAGCTATGTGCTCAACGGCCAGCAGGTGGTGCAAAGCCCGGCCGACCTGGAGCGCGTGCTGCCGCAGGTGGCGCCGCTGTTTTTGCGCCAGGGCTTCCAGGAAAGCTCGTCGGCCGGCCCCTTCGAGGACTACCTGGCCCTGGGCATGGGCAAGGCGCCGCTGCTGGTGGCCTATGAATCGCAGCTGGTGGAGTTCCTGCTGCGCCACCCGCAGCGCAGGAGCGGCGAGATGGTGATGCTCTACCCGCAGCCCACGCTGTATTCCAAGCATGTGCTCGTGCCCTACACGCCTGCGGGCGATCGCGTGGGCCAACTGCTCGAATCCGATCCGCAACTGCGCGCATTGGCGCAGGAATACGGCTTTCGCACCGGCGGCGACACGCACGGGCCCGAGCGCTGGGCCGGGCAGGGCGTGCAGGCGCCCGCGCAGCTGGTGGATGTGATCGAACCGCCCAGCCAGGAGTGGCTGGAGCGAATGATCGTGGACATGGAGCAGCGCTTCAAATGACCGAACGTTCCAGGAGCAACCGATGAGCAACACCCCCCAGACCACCGCTGCCAGCGCCGCCGTGGCCGTGCCTGCACAGGAGCAGGATTTCGTGCTGGAGCCGCCTGCGCCCGCCCTGCCCGTGCCCATCGAGTCGGCCAGCGGCAAGGTCCGCCTCAAGGCCGAGGAAGTGCAGCAGCTGGACGCGCAGGTGGCGCAGTTCATCGACGACATCACCGCCAACGACAGCCAGTCGCCCGCGTTCAAGGGCGCGGTCGAGCGCATCCACGGCATGGGCAACAAGGAGGTGCAGGCCGCTGCGGCCGTCTCCAACCGCATGCTGGAGCGCCCCGTCAAGACGCTGAACAACGGCCTGTTCGACCAGGGCAGCCAGATCGGCCAGGGCCTGATCGACCTGCGCCGCCAGGTGGAGGCGCTGGACCCCTCGCGCCAGGACGACCTGTTCAAGCCGCGCAAGCTGCTGGGCCTGATCCCCATGGGCAACAGGCTGGTGGACTACTTCGACAAGTTCCAGTCGAGCCAGAGCCACCTGAACGCCATCATCGACAGCCTCAAGCGCGGCAAGGACGAGCTGCTGCGCGACAACGCCGCCATCGAGCAGGAAAAGGCCAACCTGTGGGGCCTGATGGAGCGGCTGGAGAAATACATCCACATCGGCAAGAAGCTGGACGCGGCGCTGGAGGCCAAGGCGGCGCAACTGGACGCCAGCGACCCGGAAAAGGCGCGCGTGGTGCGCGAGGACATGCTGTTCTACGCACGCCAGAAGGTCACCGACCTGCTCACCCAGATGGCGGTGAACGTGCAGGGCTACCTGGCGCTGGACCTGGTGCGCAAGAACAACCTCGAACTGGCCAAGGGCGTGGACCGCGCGACCACCACCACGGTCTCCGCCCTGCGCACGGCCGTCATCGTGGCGCAGGCGCTGGCCAACCAGAAGCTGGTGCTGGACCAGATCACGGCGCTGAACACCACCACGGGCAACCTGATCGCCGGCACCAGCGAGCTGCTGCGCGAGCAAAGCGGGAAGATCCACGAGCAGGCGGCCAGCAGCACCATCGACATCGCCAAACTTCAGCAGGCCTTCGGCAACATCTACCAGACCATGGACGCCATGGCCGACTTCAAGGTCAAGGCCCTGGCCTCCATGCAGACCACGGTGGACACGCTGTCGCAGGAGGTGGACAAGTCCCGCGCCTATCTGGAAAAGAGCCGCCGCGAGAACGTGCGCGAGGCGCTGCAGGCGCCCGCCGGCGAGGTGGTGCTGTGAGCATGTTCCAGCGCCTGGCGGCTTGGTGGCTGCTGGGCCTTGCGCTGGCCCTGGCCGGCTGCGGCAAGTCGCCCGAACCCGCGCAGCAGGCCGCCGCCAAGTCCGATCCGTCCGCCGCTCCCCAGGGTGCATTCACCGTGCTGGCCGGCTCCGAGCTCAAGGACGTGGCGCCCGCGCTGGAGCAGGCCGCCACGGCGGCGGGCGTGCCGCTCAAGCTCAGCTATGCGGGCACGCTGGAGATGGTCGAGCGCATCAATGCGGGCGAGCAGTACGACGCCATCCTGCCGCCCAATGGCGCCTATCCCGCGCTGGCGCTGGCAAACAAGCCGCTGGCGCGCGAAAAGCTTTTCTACTCGCGCGTGGCCCTGGGCGTGAAGGTCCCCGTGCTGCAAAAGCTGGGCTGGGACAAGGCACCGCCCACCTGGGCCGACATCGCACGCGCTGCCGCCCAGGGCCGGCTGCGCTACGGCATGACCAATCCGGCCAGCTCCAACACCGGCATGAGCGCACTGTTCGCCGTGGCCTCGGCCGTGGCCGGCAAGACCGAGGACCTGGACGCCAGGGAGGTCAATGCCAAGGTGCTCAAGGACTTCCTGTCGGGCCACAAGCTCACCGCCGGCAGCTCCGGCTGGCTGGCCGAGGCCTTCGAGCGTGAGCCCGGCGCCGTCGATGCGCTGGTCAACTACGAGGCCGTGATCCTGCGCCTGAACGAGAAGCTGCTCGCCGCCGACCGGCTCACCCTGGTCTACCCGCGCGACGGCGTGATCTCGGCCGACTATCCGCTGATGCTGCTCAACGCGGCACGGCGCGCAGACTATGACCGGCTGGTCGCCCAGTTCAAGGCCCCCGCCTTCCAGGGCCAGCCGCTGCGCCAGGCCCAGCTGCGCCCCGCCAGCCCCGAGGCACAGGCCAGCCCGGCGCTGCCCACGGCGCCCGTGGTGGAGTTGAGCTTTCCGAACCGGCTGGAGGTGATCGATGCCGTGCTCTCGGCCTACCAGAGCGATCTGCGCCGTCCGGCCACCAGCATCTTCGTGCTGGACGTGAGCGGCTCCATGAAGGGTGCGCGGCTGGCGCAGATGAAGGAGGCGCTCAAGCTGCTGTCCGGCGCCGAGGCATCGGCCGCCAGCCAGCGCTATGCCGCCTTCCAGGCGCGCGAGCGCGTGCTGCTGATTCCGTTCTCGGGCCTGGTGGGCCAGCCCGCGCGCGTGCAGTTCGCGGCGGGCGACCTGCAGGCCGCAAGCGCCCAGGTGCTGGCCTATGCCGACAGCCTGGTGGCCGACGGCGGCACGGCCATCTACGACGCGCTCACGCTGGCCCAGCAGCAGGCCCGCCAGGAACTGCGGGCCGATCCCGAGCGCTTCGTCAGCATCGTGCTGCTGACCGATGGCGCCAACACGGCCGGCCGCGACTGGGCCGCGTTCGAGCGCGAGCAGCGCATGGCGCGCGACGGCGGCGCGCCGCTGGTGCGCGTCTTTCCCATCATCTTTGGCGAGGCGCAGTCCGGCGAAATGCAGGCCCTGGCCGCGCTGACGGGCGGGCGCGCCTTCGATGCGCGCAACACCGGCAAGAGCGGACTGCCGCTGGTGTTCAAGGAAATCCGGGGCTACCAGTGACAGCGCCGCCACCTATCGGACCCGCCTGATGCGCCGCCTGCAGCTTTTCTTCTACGGCAACGGCAACCTCGCCGGCCTGGCGCTGGCCCTGCTGGGGCCGGTGCTGCTGTTTGCCGGCGTGATCGGCGCCGGCTGGGGCTGGATCACGCTGGGGCTGTACGTCGCGGGCCTGCTGCTGGGCTGGGCCCTGCAGCCCGCGGGCGCCAGCTTCGAGCGGGCGCTGCAGCAGCACTGGAGCGCCGAGGACATCCGCGAACGCATCGACGAGCTGGTGCAAAAGGCCCGCCCGATGCTCACGCCCGAGATGCAAAAGCACCTGGACAGCGTGCGCGGCTCGGTGCACGAGGTGCTGCCCTCGCTGGCCGACGCCGGCCCGGTCTTCAACGACGGCCTGTTCACCGTGCGCGAGACGGTGCTGCAGTACCTGCCCGCCACGCTGTCGCACTATGCGGCGCTGCCGCCGCTGTTCCGTGTCACCCAGCCCGTGCAGGACGGCAAGACGCCCAGGCAATTGCTGACCGAGCAGCTGGCGCTGCTGGCCGGGCAGATGCAGCAGGTGGTGGCCCATGTGGCGGCCAGCGATGCGCAGGCGCTGCTGGCCAACGGGCGCTTTTTGAAGCAGAAGTTCGACCAGCCGGATTTCCTGAAGTGAGGCGCCTGCAGGGTCGTCCCGCCACGCTGCGCGGACCCTGTGTTAGCATGCTCCGCCATGCAGCCTGCTGCATTCCCGTCTTCCAGACACCTGAACTCTCGATCCAAGACAGCCATGAACGGTACGCCCGTTTCGATCATCGTTGCACAGTGGTGGCGCTTCCAATAAGGAAGCGGCACGTCGTCGCGGTTGCGTACCGCACCTTGCCGCCGTGACGGCAGCAAGGCTCACTCAGCAGATGGCTCCCCGGCACGGCGGCTCCCAGAACCCAGGAGATTGCCCAGATGCCCTCAGATTCCCCCTTCCAGACCCAGGCAGCATTGCGCGCATTCCCGCGCCAGCCTTCGCTGCGGCATGCCCGCGCCACCCGTTTTTCCCTTTGAGACCCAGGAGCCGGTATGACCAGACTGCTGATGATCGACAACTACGACAGCTTCACCTACAACATCGTCCAGTACTTCGGCGAGCTGGGTGCCGATGTCACCGTGGTGCGCAATGACGAGGCCACGCTGGACGAGGTGATCGCCCTGGTCGAGCGCGAGAAGATCGACCGCCTGGTGATCTCGCCCGGCCCCTGCTCGCCGGCAGAAGCCGGCATTTCCGTGGCGGCCATCCAGCACTTCGCGGGCCGCCTGCCCATCCTGGGCGTGTGCCTGGGCCACCAGAGCATTGGCGCGGCCTTCGGCGGCGACATCGTGCGCGCGGGCCAGCAGATGCATGGCAAGACCAGCGTCATCACCACCGACCGCAAGGGCGTGTTCGCCGACCTGCCCGAGCAGTTCACGGTCAACCGCTACCACTCGCTGGCCATTGCGCGCTCCAGCCTGCCCGAATGCCTGGAGATCACGGCCACCAGCGAGGACGGCGAGATCCAGGGCGTGCGCCACACCAGCCTGGCCATCGAGGGCGTGCAATTCCACCCCGAGAGCATCCTCACCGAGCATGGCCACGCCATGCTCAAGAATTTCCTGGAACAGAAGGCCTGAGCAGGCCGGCACCAACCGAGACACCGCAATGACCCAGATCACCCCCCAGGAAGCGCTGCAGCGCACCATCGAGCACCGCGAAATCTTCCACGACGAGATGCTGCACCTGATGCGCCTGATCATGCGCGGCGAGCTGTCGCCCGTGATGACGGCGGCCATCGTCACCGGCCTGCGCGTGAAGAAGGAGACCATCGGCGAGATCACGGCTGCGGCCGAGGTCATGCGCGAGTTCTCCAACAAGGTCCATGTGGAGGACAAGCGCCACCTGGTGGACATCGTGGGCACAGGCGGCGACGGCGCCAACACCTTCAACATCTCCACCTGCTCCATCTTCGTGATCGCGGCGGCGGGCGGCAAGGTCAGCAAGCACGGCGGGCGCAGCGTCAGCAGCAAGAGCGGCAGCGCCGACGCCATGGAGGCGCTGGGCGTCAACATCCAGCTCACCCCCGAGCAGATCGCGCGCAGCATCGCCGACGTGGGCATCGGCTTCATGTTCGCGCCCAACCACCACCCGGCCATGAAGAACGTGGCGCCCGTGCGCAAGGAGCTGGGCGTGCGCACCATCTTCAACATCCTGGGCCCTCTGACCAACCCGGCCAGCGCGCCCAACATCCTCATGGGCGTGTTCCACGAGGACCTGGTCGGCATCCAGGTGCGCGCGCTGCAGCGCCTGGGCGCCGAGCACGCCATCGTGGTCTATGGCCGCGACGGCCTGGACGAGATCAGCCTGGGCGCGGGCACCCTGGTGGGCGAGCTCAAGGATGGCGTGGTGCGCGAGTACGAGATCCATCCCGAGGACTTCGGCCTGCGCATGGTGGGCACGCGCGCCTTCAAGGTGGACAATCCCGAGGAATCCAAGGCCATGCTGCTGGGCGTGCTCCATGGCGAAAAGAGTGCCGCGCGCGACATCGTCTGCCTGAACGCGGGTGCCGCCCTGTATGCGGCCAACGTGGCCTCCAGCATCGAGGACGGCATGGCCCGCGCCCAGGCGGCGCTGGACAGCGGCGCGGCCCTGGCCAAGCTCAACGAACTCGTGGCCTACACGGCCCGGCTGACGGCCTGAGCCGCGCAGCCCCCATCGACCACCGAATACAAGAAACCAAGGAAAGCAACGTGTCCGACATCCTCAAGCAAATCTGCGACGTGAAAGTGCAGGAAGTGGCCGCCGCCCAGAAGCGCATGCCCTTCGCGGACATGCGCCGCGACGCCGAAAGCCGCGTGCTCACGCGCGACTTCGTGGGCGCGCTGCGCGCCAAGATCGCCGCCGGCCAGGCCGGCGTGATCGCCGAGATCAAGAAGGCCAGCCCCAGCAAGGGCGTGATCCGCGAGGACTTCATCCCCGCCGACATCGCGCAAAGCTATGCCGATGGCGACGGCAAGGGCGTCAGCGCCGCCTGCCTCTCGGTGCTGACCGACAAGCAGTTCTTCCAGGGCAGCGTGGACTATCTCAAGCAGGCGCGCGCCAGCTGCCACCTGCCCGTGCTGCGCAAGGACTTCATGGTCGATCCCTACCAGATCTATGAATCGCGGGCCATGGGCGCCGACTGCGTGCTGCTGATCGCCGCCTGCCTGGACGACGCGCAGATGGCCGAGATGGAACAGATCGCCCACAGCCTGGACATGGCCGTGCTGGTCGAGGTGCACGACGGCGCCGAGCTGGACCGCGCCCTGCGGCTCAAGACGCCGCTGGTGGGCATCAACAACCGCAACCTGCGCAGCTTCGAGGTCAGCATCCAGACCACGCTGGACCTGCAAAAGAACGTGCCGGCCGACCGCCTGCTGGTCACCGAGTCGGGCATCGGCAGCCGCGAGGACGTCAAGGCCATGCGCGATGCCGGCATCCACAGCTTCCTGGTGGGCGAGGCCTTCATGCGCGCCAAGGAGCCGGGAGAGGCGCTGGCCAAGCTGTTTGCCTGAAGCCGAGACCGGATCGGTCCCTCGGTGGTGCGCCACCGAAGCAGCCCGCCGCAGCCATGCGTGCGGGCTTTTTTTTGTGCAAATAGTGTTTCTAAAAGTTTTTCGTTTGCATGATAATTATTGACAATGCGCATGAAATGCCGCTCCGGCAACATGGCCGCAGCCCATCGCCTACGGAGATTCCGATGTCGTTCATGCCCCGTGCCCCTTTCCCGTCCAGCCGCGGCTGGGCTGCCCTCATCGTTTGCGCGTCTGCCGCGCTGGCATCGTCCGGCGCCTGGGCACAGGCCACGCGCACCTGGGTCTCGGGCGTGGGCGATGACGTCAACCCCTGCAGCCGCACGGCTCCCTGCAAGACGTTTGCGGGGGCCATCTCCAAGACGGCCGCCAAGGGTGAGATCAATGTGCTGGACCCGGGCGGATTCGGTGCGATCACCATCACCAAGTCCATCACCATTGACGGCAGCGGCGGTGCCATCGCCGGCGTGCTGGTGTCTGGCACGAACGGCATCACTGTCTCTGCAAACCCTTCGGATACCGTGGTGCTCAGGAGCCTGGACATCAACGGCGTTGACCAGGGCCTGTCCGGAGTGAACATCCTGCAGGCCGGCAAGGTGGTGGTGGAGAACGTCAAGATCCAGGGCTTCGCGCAGGCGGCGGTCAGGGTGGACGCTGCAGCCACCAACACCTCTGTGCTCGTGCAAGGCTCGCAACTGCTGGGCAATGTGCAGCCGGTCCAGGGCGATGCAGCCCGCGCCGCCATCAGTGTCCAGAGCACGACCGCCCAGGTCTACCTGTCCAACACCACGGTGTTCGGCAATGACAAGGCGTTCAACGCTGTGGCTGGCGGCAAGATCACCTCGTTCAACAACAACCGGGTCATGGGCAACACCCAGGACAGCGCCCCCACCGACACCGTCTACGAACGCTGATCGGCGCAAGGCAGCATCATGCACAGCGTAAAAGGCGTTGCCCGCAAGTCCTGTCTGGGGCTTGCGGTGTTTGCGGCCCTGGGCCCGGCGCAAGCCGCCGAACTGCTGGCCAACGGCAGTTTCGAGCAGAACTCCGGTCCGGGTTCCCTGGTTTTCACGGGCTGGCAATCCGTGTCCCAGGCCGGCTCCAAGGGCGGCTTCGCCGCCCAGCAAGGCGCCAGGGGCGCCATCACGCCCGTGGCCGTGCCAGCACCTCCCGACGGGGCATTTGCCCTCATGAGCGACCAGCCCGGCCCCGGCAGCCATGTGCTCTACCAGGACGTCGCCATTCCGGCGGGCAGCCCGGCCACGCTGAGCGCCCGCGTCTATGTCCAGAATGCGGCCAAGGTCGCTGCGGCGCCGGCCACGCTTGACTACACGGTGGCTGCGCCCAACCAGCAGGTGCGCATCGACGTCATCAACCCCGCCGCCGCGCCCGACAGCCTGGGCGCCGGTGTGCTGGCCAACGTCTTCCAGTGGCCGCCGGCCACGGCGCCCGGTCCTTCGGCCAGCGGCAGCGGCTACCAGTCGCTGCAGTTCGACCTGTCGGCCTACGCGGGCCAGACCGTGCGCCTGCGCATTGCCGAGGTGGACAACCGGCAAAGCCTGTTCTTCGGCGTGGATGCGATGAGCGTCTGGTCCGGCAGCGTTCCGGGCGCACTTCAGCCACCTGCCGATACGGGCTTTTTCGCGCAGGGCACGGCCGTGCAGCTGACCTTCGATCCGGTGGCCTCCATCCCCGGCCAGACGGTCACGGGCTATGTGGCGCAATGTGTCCCGCAAGGCGGCGGCGCGGTGCTGATGGGCACGTCCAGCACTCCGACGGTGGCGGTCAACGGCCTGACGCCCGGCGTGGCCTACAACTGCAGCGTGGCGGCACAGTCCAGCAGCGGTGCGGGGCCCGCCTCGCAGCCCCTGACGGTCAACGCCCCTGTCGCTGGCGCCACCACCATCTCGACCCTGCAAGGCGGCAGCGCGACGCTGACCGTCAGCAATCCGGCCAGCGGCTGCAGCCTGCAATCGGCATCGCTGGTGCGTGCGCAAAGCCTGCCTGCTGCACCACCCCAGGGTGCAGCGGCCTATCCGCTGGGTGTGCTGGACCTGCGCTCGTCGGGCTGCAACTCAGGCGCGACGCTGAAGCTCAGCGTCACCATGCCGCAGGCCCTGCCTGCGGGTGCCCAGTACTGGAAGTACGGCCCCACGGCGGCCAACCCGGCACCGCACTGGTATGCCTTCAACGACGGCTTCAAGGTGATCTCGGCCAATACCTACACCCTGGAAGTCCAGGACGGCGGCCTGGGCGACGATGACCTGCAGGCCAATGGCGTGGTGGTCGATCCGGGCGGCATCATGGTGATGGCGGCGACCTCTGCTGCAGCCATTCCCGTGTGGAACCTCGCGGGTCTGGCGGCCACATCGGCCTCGGTGCTGCTGGCCATGGCGGCAATGCGCCGGCGCCGCCGGACGCGCTGATGCGCTGACGTGCATGTCGCACACGCCGGGCGGCTGTGCGACTGCGGGTATCCTCAGGACATCAATGCACCGGCCGCGCGCCGGTGCATTCCCGTTTCTTTCGTACCTTCGAGGAACCACCATCGCGCGCCATGCGTGCGCTGGTGCCCCATCCGCCATGGCCCTTCAAGACGACGCAATCGCCCCGGCGCAAGCCGACCAACTCCAATCCGCCGATCCCGCCGACTGGCCCGTTGCGCCTGACTGGCAGCCCCTGGTCGAGGACTTCTTCGCGGGTGCCACGGGCCAGCAGCTGCTGACCTTTCTGCACCAGCGCCTGGAAGCCGGCGCCGTGATCTTTCCGCCCCAGCCGCTGCGCGCGCTGGAGCTGACCCCGCCCGAGGAAGTGCGCGTGGTGATCCTGGGGCAGGACCCCTACCACGGCCGGGGGCAGGCCGAAGGCCTGTCGTTCTCGGTGGCGCCGGGCGTGCGCATGCCGCCCTCGCTGCAGAACATCTTCAAGGAGATGCAGCGTGACCTGGGCGTGCCCTTCCCCCCGTTTCCCAACCCGGGCGGCAGCCTGGTCAAGTGGGCCAGGAACGGCGTGCTGCTGCTCAACACCTGTCTCACGGTGGAGGAAGGCCAGGCGGCCAGCCACTCGGGCAAGGGCTGGGAGCTGCTGACCGATGCGGTGATCCGGCACATCGCCCAGGGCGCGCGCCCCGTGGTCTTCATGCTCTGGGGCAGCCATGCGCAGTCCAAGCGCGCCTTCATTCCGGCCGACCGGGGCCATCTGGTGCTGACCAGCAACCATCCCTCGCCGCTGTCGGCGCTGCGCCCGCCCGTGCCCTTCATCGGCAACGGGCACTTCGGCAAGGCGCGCGACTTCCGCGCACAGCACGGTTACTGAGCAGCTCGTTCGGGGCGTGGCTCCACCATGGGGAACACGCTGTCGAAGCGGTCCAGCATGGACATGAGCGCCGTCACCTTGGAGGCATCGCCCTCGATGCGCAGCTGGCCGCTCTTGATGGCCTCGGCCATCGTGGTCTCCTGGCCTGCAATGGCGTCCAGCGTGGCGCGCGTCAGGCGCAGGCTGGCATGGGCGGAGGGCGCAAGGCCCGGGCTCTGGGTGAGGGCGCTGTTCTCCAGGTTCAGGCTGCGCTGCTCGCCGGTGTCGGTGAAGGTCCAGTTGAGCACGATGCGCTGGCCTGCGGCCTTGCCGGCGTCCAGCCGCACGCCCAGGTAGTCGAAGAACATCTCCAGCGGCAGGCTGCGCACCAGGTCGCGCGCGGTGCTGCCGGGCCTGGGCAGCTGGGGCACGCCCTGGCGCAGTTCCGCCGCGCCCTGCAGGAAGGCGTTGCGGGCCGTGGCCGATTCCATCTGGTAGCCCAGTTGCTCATAGGCATTGGCCGCCAGGCGGCGCGCGGCCTGGTTGGCCGGGTCGGCAAAGACCAGCTGCGAGGCGATCTGCGCCACCCAGCGGTATTCGCCGCGCTCGTAGTCGGCCTGCGCACGGCGCACCACGGCGTCGGCGCCACCCATGTATTCCACGGTCTTGCGCGCGGCGGGCACGGGCGGCAGCGCCTCCAGCTGGGCCGGGTTGCCTTCGTAGTAGCCCAGGTAGTGCTGGTAGATGGCGCGGATGTTGTGGCGCAGGTGGCCGTAGAAGGCATGTGTGGCGCCGTCGCGGGCCAGGGATTCGGGCATCTTCAGCATCTCGGCGATCTCCGAGCCCACGTAGCCGTGGTTCATGAGGCGCACGGTCTGGTCGTGCAGGTATTTGTAGGTGTCGCGCTGGCTGGCCAGCATGCGCTGCAGCCGGGGCTGGCCCCAGACCGGCCAGTGGTGCTGGGCGATCAGGATCTCGGCCTTGCCGCCATAGGCGTGCAGGGCGTCGTTCAGGTGGCGGGACCAGCCCAGCGCGTCACGCACCTGGGCGCCGCGCAGCGGCAGCAGGTTGTGCTGGGTGTGCACGGCGATCTCGGCCATGTTCAGCACCTTGAGCTGGGGGTAGTACATGATCATCTCGGCCGGCGCCTCGGCCCCGGGCGTGAGCGCGAACTCGATGTCCACGCCGTCGATGCGCAGGGTCTCGCGCGGCTTGTCGATCACGCGCGTGGGCGCGATCAGCCCCATGGTGCCGGGCGCACCCGCCTTGCCCAGCCCTGCGTCCACCTGTCCCCTGGCATCGCGCGGCAGCAGCATGCCGAACTGGTAGAGCGCGCGCCGGCCCATGGCGTGGCCGGCGATCACGTTCTCGCCCACGGCCTCGGCCATGAAGCCCGCCGGGGCGATGACCTGCACGCGGCCTGCATCCACCTCTTCCTGGCGCACCACGCCGCGCACGCCGCCGAAATGGTCCACATGGCTGTGCGAGTAGACGACGGCCACCACGGGCTTGCGCGGGCGGTGCTGGAAGTACAGGTCCATGGCGGCCTGGGCGGTCTCGGTGTACATCAGCGGATCGACCACGATCAGGCCGGTCTCGCCCTCGATGATGCTCATGTTCGACAGGTCCAGGCCGCGCACCTGGTAGAGCCTGTCGGTCACCTGGAACAGGCCGCTGACGCGGTTGCGCTGGGCCTGGCGCCACAGCGCGGGGTGCACGGTGTCGGGCGCCTGGTCCCGCTCCAGGAAGGCATAGGACTGCATGCTCCAGATGGGACGGCCCTGGGCATTGCGCACGACCAGGGTGTCGGCCGGTGCGATCAGGCCGCGCCGGGCGTCCTCCATGGCCTGCGCATCGTCCAGCGGCTGCTGCGCCAAGGCCGCCTGCTGGGCCGCGCGCGTGACGGCGCTGGCCGGCTGGGGCCTGGCCATGTCGGAGACGGGCAGGGTGCTTTGGGCGCAGGCGCCCAGCAAAGCGGCTGTGGCCAGGCTGGCCAGCAGGCGGGAAGGGCGCGCCAGCGCGCGGGGCAGGGAGTGTGAGGCTTGCATGGAAAGGTCTCCTGGCATGTGTTCGATGTCAGCGGCGAAAATACGCAGGCCCGCCGGCTGTGTCTGTCAGCCACCCGACATCCCTTTCCATGCAAGCTTCCCTCGCCTCTTCCTACCTGCCCACGCTGCGCGCCGGTCGCTGGTTCAGCGCACTGGCGCCGCAGTTTGCCGATTTGCTGCTGGCGCTGGCCCAGCCGCGCAGCCTGGAGACGGGCGAGGCCCTGTTCCTGCGCGGCGATGCGCTGGAGGGCGGGCTGTTCGCCGTGGTCCGGGGCAGCATCGGTTTCTCCGGTGTGGGTGGGCAGAGCGAGCAGGCGCGCGAGGCGCTGCTCACGCGCATGGGCCCGGCCACCTGGTTTGGCGAGATCGCGCTGTTCGACGGTTCGCCGCGCACCCACGATGCCCACGCCATGGAGCCCAGCGTGGTGCTGCAGGTGCCGCGCCAGCCGCTGCTGGACTGGCTGCAGCAGCACCCCGCGCACTGGCATGACCTGGGCGTGCTGATGTCGGGGCGCATGCGCGCGGCCTTTGCGGCGCTGGAGGACCTGGCCCTGCTGCCCGCGCCCCAGCGCCTGGCGCGCCGCCTGGTGGCCATGGCGCGCGGCTACGGCGAGCGGCTGGACGATGTGCCGGCCCGGCCGCGCCTGGATATCACGCAGGAGCAGCTGGCGCGCATGCTGTCGATCTCGCGCCAGACCACCAACGTGCTGCTGCAGGGCCTGCAGGCGCGCGGCCTCATCCGGGTGCAGCGCGGCGAGATCGAGATCCTGCAGTGGCAGGCGCTGTGCGCCGAGCGGTTCTGAGAAGGCCCGGTTAGAGGGTCCATCAAGGCGGCGCTACGCGTTGCAGGCTGCCTGCTTCAGACCACCAGCACGCCTTCCACGTCCTGCATCTTGCGCCGCGCCAGTGCGAGATGGGCCTTGGCCCTTGTCGAGCACCAGGGAGAGGAACAGTCCCTCGCGGTGGGCGCGCGCCTTCAGGGCGGGGTCATTCTTCATGGGGGCTGTCCTGCGACAGGGCTTCGATCTGCAGCAGCAGCAACTCGATCAGTGCCACCACCTGCGCGCGCTCGCGCACATCGGCCGGCACCACCGGGCACAGCAGGCCACGCGACTGCAGGTGCAGGGCAAATCCTTCGAGGTCGGGCCGGCCATGCCGGTCCATGCGGCACACGGCCACCACGCAGGCCGTGGTGCGCAGCGTGGCGGACAGGGCATTGATGTAGGTATCCAGGTCGCCCAATGGGTCGGGCCGGCTGTTGTCGATCAGCAGGACCACCCCCAGCGCGCCGTGCGAGAGGATGTTCCACATGAAGTCGAAGCGCTCCTGGCCCGGTGTGCCGTACAGGTACAGTTTTTCGCCGTTGTCCAGGGTGAGTTCTCCGTAGTCCATGCCGGCGGTGGTCAGGGCCTTGTCCACTGCCGCATCGGTGTTGCGCACGTCGGTGCTTACCGGCGCGATCTCGCTGACGGCGCGTATGGCGGTGGTCTTGCCCGCGCCCGCGGTTCCGCAAATCAGGATCTTCAGCTCACTCATGCACGGAGGCTCTCGTCAATTGGGCAAGCCGCTGGCGGATGCGGCCGAGAATGCCCTGGGCAGGACCCGGGGCAGCGCTGCTGCGGGGTGCCGTGGCGGTCCAGCGCAGCAGGCCGATGGCATCGAGGCGGTTCAGGAAGGCCGCGCAGATCTCCGGCGCAAGGCCCGAGCGCCGGCACAGCGCCTGCAAGGTGGTGGGCCGGCCCGTCATCAACGTTGCCAGGCGCATGTGGTGCGCGCTTGTCAGCAGCCGCTGGGGCGGCCAGCGCAGCAGCTGCACCAGCATGTCGGTCGCCGCTGCCGGGTGGGGTGCCGCCACCATGCGTTGCCCGGACGCCGTCTGGCGCACGGCCAGGGCGCGCAGGCCCATGGCATTGAGGCAGTCCTCCACCGCGTCGGCGCGCAGGGGCAGGCTCAGGTAGTCCCCCGTGGGGCGGGTGCTCTGGGGCTGGCGGCCCACGCGCAGCGTCACCCGGCTGGACGGCGGCTCGTGCACGCCGTCATGCAGTACCACCAGGTCGGCCGAGGATTCCGTCCATTCCCAGCGGTGCTGCGTGCGGTGGTCCACCAGCCGCACGAAGGAGCGGAACAGCCTGGCGTCGCGGTCATCGAGGCCGCGCAGCGGGAAGGTGAGCGCGGGACGCTCATCCATGCCGCATTGCCTTCAGCAATTGCAGCCGCAACCGCAACCGCAACCGTAGTTGCCGTGCCTGCAGGCTCCGGCCTGCCTGTTTCCTTGTGCCCATCACGTCGCCGTTTCCTGTCCTGAATGCGCCGCACGGCAAAGCAAGCCGCGCATGCCAATGATTTCAAGGGAGATGCGGGCGCATCATAGGAAGCGCTTGGAGCGGAAGCGGGCAGTTCGCCAGCGTGATTCGGAATCGTCCGATATGTATCCGGATCAGTCCTAGCGCATTGCGTTCCTGCAGCGAGGCTTCAGACGCTTTGAGCGGTTTTTTGGTCGCTTCCGGATTTTCGGAGCCATGGCGGCGCTGAAAAACAGGAGTTATCTGGTTGTTGTAACCAAGACCTTGGAATGCATTGCAAATTCAGCAGGCCTGCCGTGTTTTGTGTCTGGGCGTTCCATGCCAGGGCGCCAGGTGGATTACCAGGAGGTTGGCAGCCTGAGCTGCAGCATTTCCAGGAAGGACTGCGCCGCATGCGGCAGCGTGCGGCCGGCCAGGGTCTGCACCTCGATGTCGCGCAGGTCCATGCCCCGGTCGCTGAGCGCCACGGCCACCAGTGCGCCTGTGGCCACCATGTGGCGCGCGGCGATCTCGCTGGCCACGGCCACGGCGGCGCCCTGGGCTGCAAAGTTCAGCAAGGTCTTGCCGTGGTTGCTCTCCATCACGGGCATCAGCATCAGGCCCTGGCGGCTGCAGGCCGCGTCCAGCAGCTGGCGCACGGCAGTATCGGCCGGTGTGAGTGCCAGGGGGTGGCGTACCAATTGGGCCAGCGACAGGCGGCGCGCCTGGGCCAAGGCATGGCCGGGTGCGACCAGGGCAACCAGGGGCGCCGCCACGCGGCAGGCCACGGCAATGCCTTTTTCAGGCGCGCGGCTGAAGCACAGGCCGATGTCGGCCGCGCCGCTGCGAACGGCCTCTGGCACGGCAGGCGTGGGCAGCACCATCACCTCGAAGACGATGCCGGCATGCGCGCGCTGGAACGCTGCGCACAGGCGCGGCAGGAATTCGTTGGCAAAGGCGTCGGAGCTTGCGATGCGCACGCGGCCGCTGCGCAGCCCCTGCAGGGCCTCGATCTCGCCCAGCGCGCGCTCGGCATCCAGGCCGGCGCGGCGCACATGGTCGGCCAGGATCTCCCCGGCCGCATTGAGCACCATGCCGCGCGGGTGGCGCTCGAACAGCGGCGTGCCCAGCAGCCCCTCCAGCGCCGCGATCTGGCGGCTGATGGCGGAGGCCGCCACATGCAGCCGCGCCGAGGCTTCGGTCAGCGATCCGCATTGCGCCACTTCGTGGAAGTAGCGCAGCGCGGTGTCCTGCAAAAGAAGGTGGCGGGCGTCGGGCATGTCGCCCCGATTGTCATCAATTTGCCGCAGAGGCAACGCAGGTTTGCAAATTTGCTGATGGCGGCAAAGGGGCGAGGGTTCTACGATGGCCTGTTGCGGCGTTGCTGGGGAGCAGCGGCTGCAGCCGTCCAACCCCTGTCCAGGAGTGTGCCCATGAAGGCATTGCCCAGCGTTTTACTTCCACGCCGCGCCATCGTGGCTGCAGCCTGTGCCCTGGCTGGCGCCATCGCCCTGCCCGCCGTGGCACAGGGCCAGGCGTCCTGGCCCTCGCACCCGGTGCGCCTGGTCGTGCCCTTTCCGGCCAGCGGCGCCACCGACCTCGTGGCGCGCGTGGTGGCGCAGCGCATGTCCCAGGACCTGGGCCAGCAGCTGGTCATCGACAACCGCCCCGGCGCGGGCGGCACCATCGGCGCGGGCGAGGCCGCCAAGGCCTCGCCGGACGGCTACACGCTGCTGTTCACCACCAGCAGCACGCATGCCATCTCGCCGCATCTGATGACCCGTCTGGCCTACAAGGCCGACAAGGATTTCACGCCCATTGCCGAGATCGGCGGCGCGGCCAGCATCCTGCTGGTCACGCCCTCGCTGCCCGTGCGCAACGTGCAGGAGCTGATCGCCTATGCCAAGGCCCATCCGGGCGCCCTCAACTACGCCAGCAGCGGCAATGGCACCATCGTCCACCTGAACGCGGCGGCCTTCGCGGCGCGCGCGGGACTGCAACTGACCCATGTGCCCTACAAGGGCACGGCCCAGTCCATCACCGACCTGGCCGCTGGCCAGGTGCACCTGCTGTTCGACTCCATTCCCACCGGCATGCCCCATGTGGCCAGCGGCCGCCTGCGTGCCCTGGCCGTGACCGGCGACAAGCGCAGCGCGCTGGCGCCCGACCTGCCCACGGTGGCCGAGTCCGGCCTGCCTGGCTATTCTTCGGTCACCTGGTTCGGCGTCTATGGCCCGGCCGGCATGAAGCCCGAGCTGGTGGCGCGGATCAATCAGGCCTTCAACAAGGCCATCCAGAATCCCGAGGTGGTGGCCAGCCTGGCCAAGCAGGGCGTGGAGGCCGCATCGCCCCGCACGCCCGCGCAGTTCGCTGCCATGGTGCAGGCCGACAGCGCGCGCTGGGCGCAGGTCATCAAAGACAACAAAATCACATTGGATTGAGTGAAGCACCCCCTGAGCGGCTTTGCCGCTTCCCCCTCTCCTGCGGGAGGGGGACGACGCCCTTGCTGCGGCGCGGCCGGCGTAGGCCCTTGCTTGGCGTCCCTGAGCTGGGCCGTGCCTGCGGTTCCTCAAGCTATCGGTGGCGCGTTGGCGCTATGGAAATTGATATGACAAGCACTGTTACGGACTGGACACTTCCCTACGCCTCGCACCGCTCTTCGGTGCTGGGCCGCAACATGGTCTCCACCTCGCAGCCGTTGGCCGCGCAGGCCGGCCTGGCCATGCTGCTGGCCGGCGGCAATGCCGTGGATGCGGCCATTGCCACGGCCATGGCGCTGACCGTGGTCGAGCCCACAGGCTGCGGTCTGGGCAGCGATGCCTTCTGCATCCTGTGGGATGGCAAGGAGTTGCACGGCCTCAATGCCTCGGGCCGCTCGCCCGAAGCCTGGACGCCCGAGTACTTCGCCGCGCTGGGCGGCATCCCCGAGAAGGGCTGGAACGCCGTCACCGTGCCCGGCGCCGTCTCGGCCTGGGTGGAGCTGTCGCGCCGCTTCGGCAAGCTGCCGTTCGAGCAACTGGCCCAGCCCGCCATCCGCTATGCGCGCGACGGCTTTGCGGTCTCGCCCACCATCGCCACGCTGTGGGCGCTGGGCGGCGCCAAGCTCGCTGACCAGCCCGGTTTTGCCGAATGCTTCCTGCCCGATGGCAAGGCCCCCAAGGCGGGCGAGGTCTTCCGCAGCGAAGCCCATGCGCGCACGCTGGAGGAGATCGCCGCCACCAAGGGCGAATCCTTCTACCGTGGCGCACTGGCGCGCTCGATGGCCGAGCACGCCAAGGCTTGCGGCGGCGCCATGACCGAGGCCGACCTGGCCGCCCACCAGGCCGACTGGGTCGGCACGGTGTCGCAGACCTTTGGCGATTCGGTGATCCACGAGATCCCGCCCAACGGCCAGGGCATTGCCGCGCTGATGGCGCTGGGCATGCTGGACGCACTGGGCGTGGGCGCTGAGCCGCTGGACGGCGTGGAGTCCGTGCACCTGCAGGTCGAGGCCATGAAGCTGGCCCTGGCCGACCTGCACGAATACAACGCCGACGGCGACCACATGCGCGTCGAATCCGCCCATCTGCTGGACGCCGGCTACCTGCGCGAACGCGCGGCGCTCATTGACCGCGAGCGCGCCAGCGCGCCCACCTACGGCGCACCGCGCCCCGGCGGCACGGTCTACCTGGCGGCGGCCGATGCCAGCGGCATGATGGTCTCGTTCATCCAGTCCAACTACATGGGCTTCGGTTCGGGCGTGGTCGTGCCGGGCACCGGCATCAGCCTGCAAAACCGTGGCCACGGCTTCACCACGCAAGCCGGCCATGCCAACGAGGTCGCGCCGCGCAAGCGCCCCTCGCACACCATCATCCCGGCCTTTGCGATGAACGCCGACGGCACGCCCCAGATGGCCTTCGGCGTCATGGGCGGCCCCATGCAGAGCCAGGGCCACCTGCAGATGGCCCTGCGCGTGCTGCGCTACGGCCAGAACCCCCAGGCTGCCGCCGACGCACCGCGCTGGCGCGTGACGGGCGGCAAGGGCGTGGCCGTGGAGCCCGCCTTCGACGCCGAGGTCGTCGCCGCCCTGCGCGCACGCGGCCACGAAGTCACGATCGAGGAAGGCCATGGCGTCTTCGCCTTCGGCGGCGCGCAACTGGTGCTGCGCGACGGCGACCACTACATCGGCGGATCGGACCCGCGCAAGGACGGGGGCGTGGTGGCGTTCTGAGCGGGGGCTGTGTCCGGCCGCCTCACCCCCAGCGCAACACCCAATCCGCCCGCCCCCGCGTTGCCGCAATGCGGCGCGCATTGGGCTCGTCCACCTGCGCCACCCAGTCGCGTGCGGCCTGGGGGCTGCGGCCGTGGAGTTCGTGGCGGCGGGTCAGGCGTTCGATGCGAAGGCGGTCGTCCATGTCCACGTACCAGACCTCGTCCAGCAGCGCGTGCACGGCATGCCAGTGTGTGCCTGGCGCATCCTGTTCATCCATCAGCAGGTAGTTGCCTTCGGTGATGACCAGGGGCACGCCGGGCGCGATGGCGATGGCGCCTGCAATGGGCTCCTCGATGGCGCGCCGGAATTCGGGGGCGTAGACCGTTTCACCGGCCACGGGCGTGTGCAGGCGGCGCAGCAGGGCCACGTAGCCGGCCGAGTCGAAGGTGTCGGGCGCGCCCTTGCGCTGCGCGCGGCCCAGGCGCTCCAGCGCGGACTGCGCCAGGTGGAAGCCGTCCATGGGCACGGCCGCCGCCAGCGGGCCCAGCGCCTGCAGCAGGGCGGCGCAGACCGTGCTCTTGCCTGCGCCGGGCGGGCCAGCCAGGCCCAGCAGGCGGCGGGGGCCGGAGCGTGCCAGCGCAAACGCACGCGCCAGGGCTTCGGGCGGCAGGATGGCCGTCATGCGCGTGCCTGCTGCGCGCTGGCCAGCCCGTCTGCCATGAAGCCGCGTGCGTGCAGGGCCAGGTCCATGCCGTCTTCCCACATGGGGCGCCAGATGGCCAGCGCGTTCGACAGCTGCTCGTTGACGATGGCGGACGAGAAACTCTCGAAGGTGACGGTGCCCTGGTAGCCGATCTGCGCGAGTGCGCCGAAGAACTGCGCGAAGTCGATGTGGCCCGCGCCCAGGTAGCCGCGGTGGTTCTCGCCGATGTGCACATAGCCCAGCCGCTGTCCGCAGGCCAGCACGGGCGCGGCAAGGTCGGCTTCCTCGATGTTCATGTGGTAGGTGTCCAGGTGCACGCAGACATGGGGCTGGCCGACTTCGTCGATGAACTCCAGCGCCTGCGCGGCCGTGTTCAGCAGATTGCTTTCGTAGCGGTTGACCACCTCCAGGCCCAGCGTGACGCCGCGCTCGCCCGCGAAGTCGGCAATGCGCCGCACGGCCTCGATCGCGTTGCGCCGGCCTTGCGGCGTGCAGGGGTGGCCGTATTTCGCCATGGCGCCGTAGAGGATGCCGCCGAAATAGCGTCCGCCCAGGCGCGCCGTGATGTCCACGCCCTCTTGCAGCAGCGCCAGGCCGCGCGCGACCACGGAGGGGTCTTCGCTGGAGACATCGGCCTCGAAGGTCAGCCCGCGCGAGCAGCCCACGCCCAGGCCATGCTCCTGCAGCAGATCACGCGTGAGCGCCAGGTCCATGAGCCGGGGGCCGTGCAGGGACAGCTCGACCAGGTCGTAGCCGGCCTGGCGCGTCCGCTCGATCACATGGCGGGTGGATGCCGGCGACAGGTCGCCGGCCCAGACAAGGGCGTGGATGCCGAGGGGGTTCATAGGGGCTCCGGGTGGACTCTGCGAGAGCGTGAAGGGGAGGGTTCGGCGGGTGCCCGGGCACGGCCCCGCCAGCGCGCGAGCAGGTGGCGCGCGGCCACGGCGGCGATCATGGTGGCGCCCCACAGGGCCTGCGTGAGCTGGGCATTGGCGCCCAGCAGGTTCACCCCGCTGGACAGCACCTGCAGGATGAGCAGGGCGACGAACAGCCCCGACACCCGGCCGAAGCCGCCCATGGGATCGGTGCCGCCCAGGATGGCCGCAAGCACCGTGACCAGCAGGTAGGACTGGGCGTAGCCCGCACTGGCCGAGTTGAAGCGCGCCATCATCAGCACGGCCGCGATCCAGCACAGCAGCGTGGACAGGGTGTAGACGCCGATCAGCACGCGGCGCGTATCGATGCCCGCATGGCGCGTGGCCTCGGCATTGGAGCCGACCATGCGGATGGCCAGCCCGTGGCGTGTGCTGCCCAGGTACAGGCCCACCAGCATGCACACGGCCGCGAAGATCCAGAACGGCAGCGGCAGGCCCAGCCACTGGGCGGAGCCCAGGGCCTGGAAGGCCTCGGGAAAGCCTGCAATGGGCTTGCCGCGCGTGAGCCAGACGCACAGGCCGTTGATCAGCGACATGGTGCCCAGCGTGACGAGGATGGGATGGGCGTTGACGCGCGCCACCAGCCAGCCGCTGGCCAGCCCCACCAGCAGGCTGGCGAGGGCGCCCACGGTCAGTGCCGCGGCGATGAGCAGGCCCTCATGGCCCGATAGGTCCAGGCCCAGCGCCGACAGGCCTCCCACCAGCACCCAGGCCATGGCCAGGCCCGCCATGTTGGCGCTGGCGACCACGGCCAGGTTGATGCCGCCACTGACCAGCGGCAGCATCTGCGCCAGTGCCAGCAGGCCCAACTCGGGGATTTGCAGCAGCACCGATTGCAGCGTGCCCAGGGTGGCGAAGCTGCCGGGCAGCAGCAGCGTGAACACGGCGCACAGCAGCGCCAGCAGCGCGATCAGGCCCAGCGGCGCGCCAGTGCTGAGGTTCATGGCGCGGCCCCCGCCAAAGGCGCTGCAGGAGTGGCGTCAGTGCTGCGCTGCTGGTTGCGTCGCTGCGTGCGCCGCAGTCCCGTTGCCGCGGCGCAGGCCAGCACCACGGCGCCCAGCAGCACCTGGAAGAAATACGGCGACACGCCCATCAGATTCAGCCCGTTGCGCAGCACGGCCAGCAGCAGCACGCCCATCAGCACGCCGCCCACGCTGCCCGTGCCGCCGAACAGGCTGGCGCCGCCCAACACGGCGGCCGCGAGCACGAACAGCTCCGTGCCGACCAGCGCGTTGGGCACCGACTCGCCCACGCGGTGCGCCTGCACCAGGCCTGCGATGGCCGCCATCATGCCGAGCCAGCCATAGGCCACGCCCTGGATGGCGCCCAGCCCGATGCCCATGCGGTGGGCGGCCTCGGGGTTGCCACCGAAGGCGTACAGGCGCCGCCCCAGCGCGCTGTGGCCCAGCAGCAGCGCCGTCAGCACGGCGGCTGCGCCGGCCACGGCGATGGGCAGGGTCAGGCGCACGGGGTCTGCGCCGTCGGCGCTTGCGAAGCGGGCCAGCACCACGGAATCGCTCCACCACGACGGCAGGTCGTAGATGGACCGGCCGCCCGTGCCATGCATCAGCAGCGCGAAGTACAGGTTCAGCGTGGAGATGGTGATGATGATGGAGGTGGCGCGCAGGCGGTGGATGAGCAGGGCGTTGAATGCGCCCAGCGCCAGTCCCGTGGCCAGGCCCAGCGCGATGCTGGCCGCCGGTGCCCAGCCCAGGCGTGTGGCCGCGAGGGCCGCAAGGTACTGCGCCACCGTGGCCGTGGCGGCAAACGAGATGTCGATGCCGCCCGCGACCAGCACCACCAGCAGGCCCACGGCCATGATGGCGGTGACCGATGCGCCCTCGGCCACGTCCATCCAGTTGCCCAGCGTCCAGAAGCCCGGCGCCAGGGCGCCGAACAGCAGGGCCATGGCTGCAATGGCCAGGCCGAGCCGGGCCACGGGGTGGTGCAGCAGCGCGTGTGCGTGTTCAGGCATGGACGGCCTCCTCGATCTGGCTTTCGGAATGCACCCCCGGCACGAACTCGCCGGCCATGCGCCCGCCGCGCATGTGCAGCACGCGGTCGCAGTGGGCATGGACCTCGGCCACCTCGTCCGAGATGACGATCACCGCCATGCCCTGTGCGGCGAGCCCGTGCACGATCTCGAAGATGCCCTGGCGGTTGCCGATGTCCACGCCCACGGTGGGCGAGTCGAGGATCAGCAGGCGTGGCGCGGTCGCCAGCCAGCGGGCCAGCACCACGCGCTGGGCATTGCCGCCCGACAGCTGGTGCACGGGTGCGTCCAGCGCGGGCAGGCGCATGTGCAGGCGGTCGCGCCACTGGGCCGCAGTGGCGGCGCGGCGGCTGGCGGGCAGCCAGCCCAGCGGGCCGGACAGGCGCGGCAGCATGGCCAGCACCAGGTTGTCCTGCACGGACTGGCGCAGGTTCAGGCCGATGGACTGGCGGTCCTCCGGCACATAGGCAATGCCCGCCGCCATGGCATCGCGGTTGCTGCGCAGCGCCAGCGTGCGGCCGCCCAGGCGGATGCTGCCGCGATCGGGCCGGCGCATGCCGAACAGGCCCAGGGCCAGCTCGGTGCGGCCCGCGCCCAGCAGCCCGGTCAGGCCCAGGATCTCGCCCTCGCGCACATCGAAGCTCACGTCCTCGTAGTCGCCGTCGCGGCCCAGGCCGCGCACTTCCAGCAGCACGGGCGCGGCGGACATGTCGCGCGCATGCAGGCGCTCATCCACTTCCTGCCCGGTCATCAGCGCGGCCAGTTGCCGGCCCGACAACTGTTCGGCGGGCCAGGTGCCGAGCTTGCGCCCGTCGCGCAGCACGGTGACGCGGTCGGCGATCTCCATGACCTCGTCCAGCTTGTGGCTCACGAAGACGATGGCCATGCCATCGGCCTGGAGCCGGCGCACCACGGCCAGCAGCGCATCGACCTCGGCGCGCGTGAGCGAGGCCGTGGGCTCATCCATGAACAGCAGCCTGGCCCGGGCCGCCATGCCCCGGCAGATGGCCACGAGCTGGCGGCCCGCAATGGGCAGGTCGCCCACCCGCGCATCCAGCGGCAGCGCAATGCCCAGGCGCCGCAACACGGCCTGGGCCGCCTCGCGCTGGCGCCTGCGGCGCACGGGTGCCCACCAGCGGCCCATGGCCTGGTCGAAGGCAATGTTCTCGGCCACGCTCAGGTTGGGAAACAGCGACAGGTCCTGGTAGATCACCTGAATGCCCAGGGACTTGGCCAGCGCCGGGTCCAGCCGCTGCACGGGCTGTCCGCCGATGTCGATGCACGCACCCGGCTGCGGCGCGTGCACGCCGCTGAGCACCTTGATCGCCGTGCTCTTGCCGCTGCCGTTGCTGCCCATCAGGCAGTGCACCTCGCCGGGCATCACGTCCCAGTCCAGCGCATGCAGCGCGGTGGCGTCGCCAAAGCGCACGGTGACCGCCTGCATGCGGACCAGTGCTGTTGTGGTGGCATCCATGGCAGCGCGCGGCTCACAGGCCCAGGCCGACCAGCCGGTCTATGGTCTGCCGGTTGATCGGCTCCAGCTTCTGGCCCTGGATGTTGCGGCGCTCGCGGTCCACCTGCACCTTGCCCAGGCCCGGTATCTCCATGCCGTCCGTGGGCTCGCGGCCGTCGATCAGCATCTTGCCCACATGCACGATGACCTCGCCGGCCAGCGCGGGGTTCCAGATGAAGCCTTCGCGGATCACGCCGTCGCGCACCAGCTTTGCGCCCTGGCCCGGCGAGAACGAGCCCACCACGGCAATGCGGTCGGCTTTGCGCGCATCGGCCACCGCGCGGCCCGCGCCAATGGGGCCCTGGCTGCCGAAGGCCAGAAAGCCCTTGAGGTCGGGGTGGGCGCGCATCAGGTCCTGGGCGCTGCGGTAGGAGTCGTCCAGGCTCTCGGCCACGCCGAAGCGCTCGGACACCAGCTGCATCTTCGGCCACTGCTTTTTCTGGTGGGCGATGGCCGCGTCGGCCCAGGCGTTGTGCAGCGGCACGGTCAGCGAGCCCACGAAGACCACGTACTTGCCCTCGCCGCCCATGGCCTTGGCCAGGCTGTCCATGTGGCGCTCGCCAAAGCCCGCGACGCTGCTCAGCTCGATGTTCCAGTCGGCGCCCTTCTGGTCGGGCGACTCGTGCGTGAGCACCTTGATGCCCGCGCTGCGCGCACGCCGGAACACGGGCTCCAGCGCCCTGGCATCGTTGGGCACCACGGCGATGACCTTGCTGCGGCGCGCGATCAGGTCCTCGACCGCGCGCACCTGCTGGGCCGCATCGGCCTCGGTGGGACCGACCATGCCGCTGGAGATGCCCAGCTCGCGGCCTGCCTTGCCGATGCCGGTCTCCATGGCGTTGAACCACGGAATGCCCCCGACCTTGGCCACCACCGACACATCCTCGGCACCGGCCGCGCCTGCCAGCGCCGCCAGGGTGCAGGCCAACAGTGCCCTCGAGAACCGGCTGAATCCATGGAACATGGCGCTCCTCCCTCTGTTTTGCACAATCGATTGTGCAAACTATAGACAGATGGACTTCCATTGCCGATGCGGGATTTCCCGGGCCGCTGCTGCGTGCCGGCTCCGGCCCGCCCGAATCGCTGCCGCAGCGGCTACGATGGCCGCCGAGCGCTCCCGTCCCAACCCCTGCAGAGCACCGTGAACCGCCCCCGAACCTCCACCATCTACGACCTGGCCGAACTGGCCGGCACCTCGGCCTCGACGGTCAGCGCCATCCTCAACGGCAGCTGGCAGTCGCGGCGCATCAGCGAGGAGACCGCGCGCCGCGTGCAGCAGCTCGCCCAGGAACACAGCTTTGCCGTGAACCGCCAGGCCAGCGGCCTGCGCCGCCAGCGCTCGGGGCTGATCGGCATGGTGATTCCCACGCATGAGGACCGCTTCTTCGGCGCGCTGTCCCAGGCCTTCGAGCGCCTGGCCCACGCGCGCGGCCTGTGCCCGCTGGTGGTCAGCACGCTGCGCGACGGCGCGCTGGAGGTGGAGACCGTGCGCTCGCTGATCGCCTTTCGCGTGGAGCACCTCATCGTCACGGGCGCCACCCGGCCCGACGCCATCAGCGCCGAATGCCGCAAGGCCGGCGTGCGCCATGTCAACGTGGATCTGCCGGGGAAGAAGGCGCCCTCCGTCACCAGCGACAACCGCTGGGGTGCGGCCGAACTCACGCGCCTGCTGCTGGCGCGCTCCAGGCCCCCGGCAGGTGCGCCGCAGGACGCCGTCTGCTTTCTGGGCGGCGTCCGCAAGGAGTACGCCACCGAGCAGCGCCTGGCCGGCTTTCGCGAAGCCCTGGCGCCCCACACGCCGGTGGCGGACGAGCACATCGTCTGCTGCGGCTACGACCCCGAAGCGGCCCGCCTTGCCATGGCAGCGCTCTACCAGCGCCTGGGCGGCCTGCCGCGCGCGCTGCTGTTTTCATCGGGCATCACGCTGCAGGGCGCCATCCGCTTCCTGCGCGCACTGCCCGATGCGGAACTGGCGCAATGCAGCTTTGGCAGCTACGACTGGGACCCCTATGCCGAATGCCTGCGCTTTCCGGTGCACATGGTGCGCCAGAACGTCGAAGGCCTGATGGCCGAGGCCTTCCGCGCCATCGACGGCGAAGGCCTGCGCGCTGGGCAGGTGGTGCAGGTGCGGCCGCAGTTGGTGGAGTGGGGGAGGTGAGTCGCTTTGTGGGAGGCGCTTGCCGGGAGCCCGATGGAAGACCAACTCCATGGTGTTGATCAACATCGCTTGATTAGGAATGAGTTCGACGAGCCTCAAGCCCCGCTTTGAGAACGATCCTGCTTCTCAGCGCTTGCGCCGACCGCTTATGTCGTCCCCGACGACACGTCAATGAAACATGTTCTCATTTCATCGAAATGAAGACATATGTGCGGCTCACGTCACTTGCGACGCCATGAATGGGTATGTCGCTGAATCTGTATTTCACCCACCAACCCCGGCATCACCGTGAAATCCACTTGCGCCTGCGCCAGTTGCTGCATGGCCGGGATCAGGGCGCGGGCGTCGCCGCGCCGCCATTGGAAGGCGTAGTGCAGGGGGGCGAGAGCGGCTTTGGGATGGGCGCCCCCGACGGCGCGCAGGCCCAGGGCGGTGATCCAGCCGGTGGGCAGGAAGCCCACGCCCAGGCCGGCGCGCAGCATGCCGGCCACGGCGCCCCAGCTGTTGCACAGGATGCGCTCGCGCACGCTGGCGCCCTGGGCGAGCAGCCAGTCGTCCAGCAGGCGCGTGGTGCCGGCCTGCGGGGGCAGGGTGACCAGTGCATGGCGCTGCAGCAGGGCCGTGGCGCCCAGGCGGCCTGCGCCTGCCAGGCCGGGGGCCACGGCCCAGGCAAAGCGCGCGGCGCCCACGGGGCGGGACAGCAGGCTGCTGCGCGAGGAGCGGCCCGCGATGACGGCAAAGTCCAGCTCGCCGTCGTCCAGGCGCTGCTCCAGCACGCCGCCCACGTCCACATGGGGCTCCAGCACCAGTTGCGGATGGGCCTGGCGCGCGGCGGCCACGAAGGCCGGCAGCCAGGTCAGCGCCGACAGGTCGCCCACGCCGAAGCGGCAATGCCCGGCCAGCGCCTCGCGCATGTCCAGGGCCTGGCCCAGCGCGGCCATGGCGTTGAGCACCTCCAGCGCGGCGGGCAGCAGGCGCTGGCCGGCATCGGTGAGCACGGCGCGGTGGCCGCTGCGGTCGAACAGCGGCTGGCCCAGCGCGGATTCCAGTTCCGTGATGCGCTTGGACAGCGAGGACACGGACAGGTGCACGCGCTGCGCTGCCGTGGCGAAGTTGCTGCAGGTGGCGGCCCACCAGAAGGCTTCGAGCTGCTTGACCGAGGGTGTGGACATGGGTTTGTCATTGGCAAAAAGCGAACAAGTGCATTCTAAATAATCCACTTTCATTCAATGGATGCGCGGCCTACAGTGGCGCCGGTTCCTGAACATTCCGAGGTCCGCACCATGGCCGCCATCGCTTCCTCCTCTTCCTCTGCCTCTGCCTCCACGCCTTCGGCATCCGCCCTGCCGGCGCCGCGCGCCCCGGCCGTGCTGCGCCGCATGCTGTCGCTGCATGATTTCGAGGAGGCCGCGCGCCGCAGGCTGCCCCGGCCCATCTTCGGCTACATCGCCGGGGCGGCAGAGGACAACGCCTCGCTGCGCGACAACCGCGAGGTGTTCGGCGAATGGGGCCTGACCACGCGCGTGCTGGCCGATGTGTCGCAGCGCTCGCAGGCCGTGGAGCTGTTCGGCGAGCGCTATGCCAGCCCCTTCGGCATTGCGCCCATGGGCATCAATGCGCTGTCCACCTACCGGGGTGACCTGGTGCTGGCACGCGCGGCCCAGCGCGCGGGCATTGTGTCGGTGATGAGCGGCACTTCGCTGATCCCCATGGAGGAGGTGGCGCGCGAGAGCCCGGCCACCTGGTTCCAGGCCTATATCCCCGGGGACCAGGCCCGCATCGACGCGCTGATCGACCGCGTGGAGCGCGCAGGCTTTCGCACCCTGGTGGTGACGGTGGACATACCGATCTCTGCCAACCGAGAGAACAACATCCGCACCGGCTTTTCCACGCCGCTCAAGCCCAGCCTGCGCCTGGCCTGGGACGGCATGGTGCGCCCGGGCTGGGTGGCCGGCACCTTCCTGCGCACGCTGCTGCGCCACGGCATGCCGCATTTCGAGAACTCGTTTGCCACGCGCGGCGCGCCCATCATGTCGTCCAGCGTGATGCGCGACTTTTCGGCACGCGACCACCTGAGCTGGCGCCACATCGAGGCCATCCGCCGCCGCTGGAAGGGGCCGCTGGTCATCAAGGGCGTGCTCAGCGTGGAGGACGCGCTGCAGGCGCGGCGCGTGGGGGCCGACGGCATCGTGCTGTCCAACCATGGCGGGCGGCAGCTCGACGGCGCGGTGTCGGCCATGCGCATTCTTGAGGACGTGGTGGCGGCCCTGGGGCCGGACTATCCCGTGCTGATCGACGGGGGCTTCAGGCGCGGCTCCGATGTGCTCAAGGCCGTGGCGCTGGGCGCGCGCATGGTGCTGGTGGGCCGGCCCTTCAACTATGCCGCCGCCGTGGGCGGCGAGGCCGGCGTGCTGCACGCCATCGGCCTGCTGCGCGACGAGGTGGACCGCAACCTGGCCATGCTGGGTGCCTCCTCCTGCGGCGCGCTGGACCGCTCGCACATCGTGCGCCGCGCATCGGCCTGACAGAAACCTCCACCGTCCGTTCAAAACACAGCCATTCCCAGGAGACATTCCATGAACCACTTCACTTCACGCCGCAGCCTGTGCGCCCTGCTGCTGGCCGCAGGCGCCGCACCGGGCGCCATGGCGGCCGATGCCGGCGCCTATCCCACGCGCCCGGTGCGCCTGATCGTGCCGTTTGCGGCCGGCGGCACCACCGACATCGTCGCGCGCGCGATTGCGCCGCGCATGGCAGAGGCCCTGGGCCAGCCGCTGGTGGTGGACAACAAGGGCGGCGGCGGAGGCGCCATCGGCGCGCACGAGGCCGCGCGCGCCCAGCCCGACGGCTACACGCTGGGCGTGGCCACCGTGTCCACCACGGCCACCAATCCGGCCATCAACCCGCGCCTGCCCTACAACCCGCTCACCGATTTCACGCCCATCACCAACATTGCGGCCACGCCCAATGTGCTGGCCGTGCATCCGGGCTTCAAGGCGCAGAGCTTTGCGGCCTTCGTGGACGAGGTCAAGAAGAACCCCGGCAAGCATGCCTACGGCACGGCGGGCACGGGCTCCATAGGCCACATGCTGATGGAGCTGATGTCCAGCCGCTCGGGGCTGTCGCTCACGCATGTGCCCTACCGGGGATCGGGCCCCGCGCTCAACGATGCGGTGGCGGGCCAGGTGCCCATCGTCTTCGACAACCTGCCCTCGGCCCTGCCCTTCATCAAGGCGGGCCGGCTCACCGCGCTGGCGGTGGCCGCGCCAGAGCGCCTGGCCCAGCTGCCCCAGGTGCCCACCTTCAAGGAGCTGGGCCTGGAGCCGGTCAACCGCAGCGCCTTCTATGGCATCTACGGCCCCAAGGGGCTGTCGCCCGAGATCGTGGCGCGCCTGCATGCGGCCGCCCAGCGCGCGCTGGCCAGCCCCGAGGTGCGCCGCCAGATCGAGGACACGGGCTCGCGCGTGATCGGCAACCGCCCCGAGGAGTTCGCGCGCGAGATCGCGGCCGAGAACGCCCTGTACCGCAAGATCGCCACGGAGCGGCGCATCGTGGCGGATTGAGGGGCAGCCGGCGGAAGGGGGATAGGGGCTGCGAAAGAATTTTCGCCAACGCTGTCACAACGCGCACGCCCCGTGCGTCTTGAAGGTATGGGCCAGCCATTCCGGCCGGCTGCTACATCCCTCAAGGAGTGTTTTCCATGACCGCTTCGTCTTCCGCTGCCACCGGCGCCCGTCCTCTTGCCGCCCCCACGCCGCGCCTGAACTTCCAGGCCGTGGCCCCCGAGCTGTACAAGGCCCAGGCCGGCATCAACGCGCTGCTCAACCAGTCCAGCCTGGGCATCCAGCTGCTGGAGCTGGTGTTCCTGCGCGTCTCGCAGATCAACGGCTGCGCCTTCTGCGTGGACATGCACACGCGCGAACTGCTGTCCCGGGGCGAGGACCTGCAGCGCATCAACAGCATCGTCACCTGGCCCGAGGTGGATTTCTACGACGGGCGCGAGCGCGCCGCCCTGAACTGGGCCGAGCGCTGCACGCGCCTGAGCCAGGCCCATCCCGAGCAGCAGGACTTCGAGGCGCTGCGCCCGCATTTCAGCGAGCGCGAGATGGTGGAGCTGACCTATGCCATCGGCAGCATCAATGTCTGGAACCGCCTGTGCGCGGGCTTTGCAGCGCCCGTGGCGCGCAAGCCGATCAAGCTCTGAACGGGCGCAAGCCGTTCACTCCGCGGAGAGCTTTCGCTCCTTCACCAGCCTGCCCCACTGCTCGTATTCCTTCTTCATGAAGGCCGCGAACTCGGCGCGCGTGGTGGGCTGGGGGGTGAGGCCGTGCTTGTTCAGCGCCTCCTTGACGCCAGGGTCATTGAGTACCTTGACGATCTCGGTGTTCCAGCGGTCCAGCATCGGCTTGGGCGTCTTGCCCGGTGCCACGAAGGCATACCAGTTCAGTGCCTCGAAGCCGGGATAGCCGGCTTCGGCCACCGTGGGGATGTCGGGCATGTACGCCGGGCGCGTGAGGCCCGTGGTGGCCAGCGGGATCAGCTTGCCGGCCTCGATGTGGGGCAGGGCCGTGGGCGGCGCGGCGAAGTAGCTGGTCACGCGCTCGCCCAGCAGGTCCTGCAGCGCGGGCGCACCGCCCTTGTAGGGTACGTGCACCATGTCGATGCCCGCGCGCTGGTTGAACAGCTCGCCTGCCAGGTGGGAGGCCGAGCCCGCGCCCGTCGAGGCGTAGTCCACCGTGCCCGGGTTCTTCTTGGCCTTGGCCACGAACTCGGCCAGGGTCTTCACGCCCGCGCCTTTGTGCACCACCAGCACGTTGGGGAAGTTCACGCCGCCCGAGATGGGCGCCAGGTCCTTGAAGGGGTCGTAGGGCAGCTTCATCAGGTGCGGCGCAATGGTCAGCGGCCCCACCGAGCCGAACAGCAGCACCGAGCCGTCGGCCGCCGCATTGGCCACCTGCTGGTGGGCGATGTTGCCGCCCGCGCCGCCCTTGTTCTCCACCACCACGCTCTGGCCGATGTTCTCGCCCAGTTTCTTGGCGATCAGGCGCGCGGCCGCATCGGCAGCGCCGCCGGCGGCGAAGCCCACGACCAGGGACACGGGCTTCTTGGGAGGAAAGTCCTGGGCCTGCGCACTGGCGGCCAGTGCGAGCAGGGAGGCGGCCAGGGCGGTGGCGTGCAGGAAGTTGCGCTTGTTCATCATGGGGTTGTCTCCGTCATTGGCTGGGAATCGGGGCGGATGCGGCTAGTCGGCGCCCAGCCCGATGGGGCTGGGCTGGCGCTTTTCGGTGTTGTGGCGCAGCAGGGATGCCGTGCGGAACACGCCGTGCGCGAACTTGCCGTAGGGCAGGGTGGCGAACAGGGCGATCACCGCGCCCAGGTGCAGGCACAGCAGCAGGGCCAGGGCCGGCGTGCCGCGGCCCAGCCACAGCGCCATGCCGCTGGCGGCGACCAGGAACAGCAGGGCGATGAAGCCCAGGTCCATGGGTTTCTGGCGCGCGTCGCCATGCAGCGGGTGGCGCCTGCGGTTCAGGCGCCAAAGGCCTGCGGTGCCCAGCATGAGGCTGGTGCCGCCCACCGCGCCCAGCAGCTTGGGCAGGCTGGGGAATTCGTAGGGCGCGGCCCAGCCGAACACGTAGTGGTAGACCGTGGCCAGCGCCGTGGCCGCAAAGCACAGCAGGAAGCCGTAGAAGGTCAGGTGGTGAAAACGCCTGCGGCTCAGGGTGTAGGCATCGTCCTCGTTGTGGCAGCCCTCGCCGTGGCCGCCGTCCAGGTATTTGAGGCGCAGCACGTCGTGCGCGGCCTCGGCCGCCGCCGGCGTGCCCACGTCCACGCCGCCGGTGGCGGGCTTGACGTCCTTCCAGAAGCGGCGCACGCCCATGGCCAGTGCCAGCACCACGAACAGGAACACGGGCGCGAAGATGCCCACCAGCAGGTTGTGCGGGAACAGGTTGTAGAAGTTGGCGCCCAGGTCGGCGCCCCACAGCCGGCCCAGGCCGCCCTGCAGGGCCACGGCCAGCACCAGGAACAGCGACAGGCCTGCGGCCAGGGCCAGCGACAGCGTGAGTCCGTTCCTCTGGTACAGGCGCCCCAGGGCGGACGGCCAGGCGTAGTCGGCATAGGTCTGGCCACGCACCTCGGCCATGGCCTTGGGGATGTTGATGGCGAATTCATGCGGCGGCGCGTACTGGCAGGCATGCAGGCAGGCGCCGCAGTTGTGGCACAGGTTGGCCAGGTAGTGCACATCGGCCTTGCCGAACTCCAGCCGCCGCGTCATGGCCGGGAAGACCGCGCAAAAGCCTTCGCAGTAGCGGCAGGCGTTGCAGATCTGCAGGGCGCGCGCCACCTCGCCTTCGGCGGCCGTTTCGGTGGAGACCGGCAGGATGGGAATGACCCGGCCGGCGGCCAGGTCCTGGGCTTCTTGGGCCAGGGCGTTCAGGGTCTGCATCTCGGTCAAGCCTTCTCTGTCACTGCGCCGCGCACGGCGGGGTGGCCCGTGGCGGCCAGGGCCGCGTTGCGGCCCGCGATGCGGCCGAAGGCCGTGCCGATGGACATGCCCACGCCGGCCGTATAGCCCTTGCCCAGCACGTTGCCGGCCATCATTTCGCCGGCCACGAACAGGTTGGTGCTGGGCTGGCCGGCAAAGCGCACGGCCGCCGTGTCGTCGGTCTCCAGGCCCAGGTAGGTGAAGGTCACGCCGGGGCGCAGCTGGTAGCCGTAGAAGGGCGCCGTGTCGATGGGGCGGGCCCAGTGGGTCTTGGCGGGCGCCAGGCCCTCGGTATGGCAGTCGTCCAGCGCCGTGTGGTCGAAGTGGCCGACGCGGCAGGCGCCGTTGTAGGCATCCAGGGTCTGCATGAAGCGTTCCTCGTCCAGGCCCAGCTTGCGTGCCAGCTCGGGCAGGGAGTCGGCGCGCACGCCCGGGAAGACCGGCGGCATGAAGCGGCCTATGGCCTTGGCGTCGATGACGGACCAGGCGGTCTGGCCCGGCTGCTGGGCCACCAGGCGGCCCCAGATGGCATAGCGCTTGGGCCAGAAGTCCTCGCCCTCGTCATAGAAGCGCTCGGCCTCGCGGTTGACCACCACGCCCAGCGAGACGCAGTCGATGCGCGTGCAGATGCCGCCGTCGTACAGCGGCGCGCGCGCATCGATGGCCACCATGTGGGCCTGGGTGGGGTCGCCGATGCGGTCGGCGCCATGGTCTTCGAGCAGGTGGCGCAGCAGCACGCCGCGGTTGAAGGCCGTGCCGCGGATCAGGAAGTTGTCGGACGGCCACTCGCCGCGCGCGTTCTGTCCCCATGCCTCGCGCAGCCACTCGCGGTTGGACTCGAAGCCGCCCGCCGCCAGCACGCAGGTCTTTGCGGTGATGCGCTGCTCGCCCACCCAGGCGGCCTTGAACTCGCCGTCCTCGATCTCCAGCCGGTCCACGGGCGACGCGTAGCGCACCTGCACGCCCAGCCTTTCGGCGCTGCGGTAGTAGGCATTGACCAGGGCCTTGCCGCCGCCCATGAAGAAGGCATTGGTGCGCGCCACGTGCAGGGCGCCCGACAGCGGCGGCTGGAAATGCACGCCGTGGCGGCGCATCCAGTCGCGGCAGGTGGAGGAGGCACGGATCACCATGCGCGCCAGGTGCTCGTTGGTGATGCCGCCCGTGACCTTGAGCAGGTCCTGCCAGAACTCCTCTTCGGGGTAGGCCTCGACCAGCACGTCCTGGGGCGCGTCGTGCATGCAGCGCAGGTTGCGCGTGTGGCCGGAATTGCCGCCGCGCCAGTCGCGCGGCGCCGCCTCCAGCAGCAGCACGCTGCGGCCTGCCTCGCGCGCCATCAGGGCCGCGCACAGGGCGGCATTGCCGCCGCCTATGACCAGGACATCGGGGTCCATGGAGTTCTCCTTGCATTCGCCATCGTGGGGATTGCGAATGTAGGGAGAACGCCGCGCGGCGGGCAGGGGCCCGCCGGCATGGGGGTATCAGTCTTCGTGATGGATGAGGGCCGTGCCAGCCCAGGCGCCGCCGCGCAGCAGCTGGCGCACGCAGTCGATCAGCACCACGCGCGCGGCCAGGGCGGCGGGCGACAGCTCATCCTCGGAAAGGCTGCACAGCAAGTTGGTGCGCAGGGCATCTTTGTCCGTGATACGCGACCACTCGAAGCGCTGCGCGGCATCGGCATAGCGGCCCATGGAGGCCCAGGGCTGCACCGTGCTGCCCAGGCCCGCATCCACGGCCGCCATGACCATGGACAGCGAGTCCACCTCCAGCACCAGATGCGGTGTGAAGCGCGCCTGCGAGAAGGCCGTGTCCAGCGTGCTGCGCAGGCCGTGCAGGCCCGTGGGCAGGATCAGCGATTCGCCGGCCAGGTCGGCCAGCGCCATCTGCGGCGGCAGCGGCTCGGGGTGGTGGCCACGCGCGCGGATCAGGAACAGCTCTTCCTCGATCAGCGGGTGCACCTGCCAGCGCCGCCCGCCTGCGCGGGCCTGCCCGCCGTGCAGGCGGGCGTCGAACAGCACGGCCATGTCCAGCGCGCGCGCATTGAGCATGTCGGTCAGGTGGCCGGACATGCCCTCCACCATGTGCAGGCGCACATCGGGGTAGCGCGCGCGCATGGCCTGCATCATGGGCAGGCCCAGCATGGCCGAGGTGGTGGGCGCCAGGCCCACGCTGACCGAGCCCGACAGCCGCGCCTGCTGCGCGCTGCGCACGGCCTGCTCGGCATGGCGCAGCGTGAGCTGGGCCTCGCGGAAGAAGGCCACGCCCGCCTCGGTGGGCACCACGCCGCGCGGCGTGCGCTGCAGCAGCCGGGTGGACAGCTCGCTTTCCAGGCGGCTGACCTGCTGGCTCAGCGCGGACTGGACCATGTCCAGGTCCAGGGCGGCGCGGCTCATGGAGCCCAGTTCGACGATGCGGACGAAGTAGCGGAGTTGTCTCAGTTCCATGGGGGCGGCGCTTGTGGTGTGCAGCGCCGATTGTCGGTGCAGACCGGGGCTTGGCCTCAGATGCCGCGCGGCAGCAGGGCCGCCAGGGCCTCGCCTATCGAGCGCGCAATCAGCTTCTGGCGCTCGCCGGGCATGCGCTCCAGCGTGGAGGCCACGCTGACGGCGGCCACGGGCTCGCCTTCGGCATTGCGCACCGCCATGCCCACGGCCAGCACGCCGCGCGTGGCGTGGTTGCCGATGACGGACCAGCCGCGCTGGCGCGTGGCCTTCACCAGCAGGGCCATGCGCTCGAGCGTCATGCCGCCGTACTGCTCCAGCACGGGCGCGTTGGCCACCATCGCGGCCTGCACCTCGGCATCGGGCAGGGCGGCCAGCAGGGCCAGTCCCGCCGCTCCCACGCCCAGCGGCTGGCGCGTGCCCACCTGGATCACCAGGATCTGCACCGGATGCGTGCCCACATGGCGGGCGATGCAGTGCGATGCCGCGCCTTCGCGCACGATGGCGAAGGCCGCGTCCGCGCAGCCCGCGCTCACGCGCTCCAGCACGGGCTGCAGCCGCACGGCCATGTTGGGCTGGCCCGCGCTGGCGGCCGTGGCCGCCAGCCGGTGGCCGGCCGCATAGCCGAAGCGCCCCCTGTGCGCCACATAGCCGCTGTCCACCAGGGTGGACAGCAGGCGGTACACCGTGGCGCGCTCCAGCCCCGTGGCGCGGCACAGGTCAGCGACGCGCAGGCCCTCGCGGCCTGCGGCCAGCACGGCGTCCAGCACCTGCAGGCCACGGCGCAGCGTGCGGCTGCCGGCATCGTCGGCGGAGACTGGAATGTCCGCTGGCCGGACGTTTGGATTGGTGCTGCGCGAAGCCATGGAAAAGAATTTCCCGGTGATTGCAGGCAGGGCAGAAAAGGGCCTGCGTGCAGCGCGCAGTGTGCCGCAGGCCGTCGAAAGCCCACACAGGCAGACATAAGCGGACATCAGCAGACATCAGAACGATCACCTGGAGACAAGACATGACAATCCCTGCCCGTTTCAATCCGTGGGCGCGCCGGCGCCTGCTGGCCTGTTCCTTCACCTGCGCACTGGCCGGCATGGCCGCCGCGACCGTCGCGACCGTGGCGTTGGCGCCCGCGCCCGTGCTGGCGCAGCCGGCGGCCTGGCCTGCCCGGCCCGTGCGGCTCGTGGTGGGCTATGCGGCTGGCGGCGCCACCGACGTGATCGCACGCCTGGTGGCCGCCCGGATGGGCGAGCAACTGGGCCAGAGCGTGGTGGTGGACAACCGCACGGGCGCCAACAGCAATGTGGGCGCCGAAGCCGTGGCGCGGGCGCCTGCGGACGGCTACACGCTGTATGTCTACACCATTGCCAACACCATCAATGCCTCGCTCTACCCCCGGCTCGGCTATGACCCGGTCAAGGACTTTGAGCCCATCGGCCTGATCGCCAAGATTCCCAACATCCTCGTGGTCAACCCGCGCCTGCCCATACAGAACGTGGCCGACTATGTGCGCCATGCCCGGCAGAGTGCGCAGGGCATCAGCTTCGCCTCGTCGGGCAGCGGCTCGTCGATCCACCTGTCGGGCGAGATGTTCCGGCAGCTGTCGGGCCTGCGCATGCTGCACGTGCCCTACCGGGGCAGCGCACCGGCCATCACCGACCTGCTGGGCGGGCAGGTGGATTCCATGTTCGACAACGCGCCCTCGGCCCTGCCCCATGTGCAGGCAGGCAAGCTGCGCGCGATCGCCATCACCAGCGCCCGGCGCTCGGCGCTGCTGCCCGATGTGCCCACGCTGGCGGAGTCGGGCTATGCGGGCTTCGACGTGCAGTCGTGGTTCGGCCTGGCCGCCCCTGCGGGCACGCCGCCGGCCGTGATCGAGCGCCTGAACCATGCCCTGAACACCGCCCTGGCCGCACCCGAGCTGCGCCAGCGCCTGGGCGAGATGGCCGCCACGCCCGAGCCCGGCACCCCGGCGCAGATGCGCAGCTTTGCGGCGTCGGAGATCAAGCGCTGGCGCGAGGTGGTCAAGGCCTCGGGCGCCACCGCCCAGTAGTTCGACACACGTTCGGCACAAGCTCAACACAACCGCCCCACAAGGAGACAACCCCCATGCAACCCATTGATTTTTTCTGGCGCGCGGCCGAACGCTGGCCGCAGCGCATAGCCATCGACGCGCCGGGCGGCTGCATCCGCTATGACGCGCTGGCCCGCAAGGTGGCCGCGCTGGCGGCCGGCCTGCAGGCGCTGGAGCCTGCCGTGCAAAGCCGCGTGGGCATCTGCGCGGGCAACAGCGCAGACCATATCGCCGCCCTGCTGGCGGTGATGGCCAGCGGCAAGGTCTGGGTGCCGCTCAATCCCAAGAGCACGCAGTCCGAGGTGCGCCGCATCATCGATGCCACCGAGCCCTCCATCGTGCTGTGCGATGCGGGCGGCGCTGCACTGGTGCAAGGGGCGCCGGGCATCCACCTGATGCTGGGCGAGGGCACGGCGGCCCTGGAGCAGGCGCAGACCGGCGCTTTGCCTGTGACACCCGAACTGCCCGCCGATGCCATCCAGGCCATCAAGTTCACGGGCGGCACCACGGGCCTGCCCAAGGGCGTGATGCAGCCCTGCCGCGCCTGGATGGCCGGCATTGCCAACCAGATCCAGGCCTGGGGGTTCGATGAACATGACCGCTACGTCATGGCCGCGCCCATCACGCATGGCACGTCCACCTACCTGCTGCCCATCCTGGCGCAGGGCGGCTGCCATGTGCTGCTCGACGGTGCGGGTGCCGAGGCCGTGCGCAGCGCCTTTGCCCTGCGCGGCGGCACCGTGTGCTTCATGCCGCCCACCCTGATCTACATGCTGATGGCTCTGCCGGGCGCCAGCCGTGCGGACTTCCCCGGCCTGCGCCGCCTCATCTACGGCGGCGCCGCCATGCCGCCCGAGAAAATCCGCCAGGTGCGCGCCTTCTTCGGCCCCGTGCTGGCCACCACCTATGGCCAGACCGAGGCGCCGCAGATCCTCACGGCCATGCGGCCCGAGGACTTCGAGGACGAAGGCCTGTGGACCTCCGTGGGCCGGGCCACCTGGTTCAGCGACCTGGCCATCATGGCGCCCGACGGCCGCCTGCTGCCCCGGGGCGAGGTGGGCGAGGTCGTGGCGCGCGGCGATCTGCTGATGAGCGGCTACTGGCGCCTGCCCGGCAAGACGGCCGAGACCCTGGTGAACGGCTGGCTGCACACGGGGGACCGGGGCCTGATCGATGCGCAGGGCTACCTGCACCTCAAGGACCGCCTGAAGGACCTGGTCATCACGGGCGGCTTCAACGTCTATCCCGTGGATGTGGAAAACGCCCTGGGCCAGCACCCGGCCGTGCATGAGTGCGTGGTCTTCGGCATCCCCGACGACCATTGGGGCGAGGCCGTGCAGGCCGCCGTGCAATTGCGCGCCGAACTGCGCCCCGACCAGCGCCCGGACGAGGCCGAGCTGATCGCCTTCGTGCGCCAGCGCCTGGGCCCCGTGCAGACACCCAAGCGCATCCACTTTCACGCCAGCCTGCCGCGCTCGCCCGTGGGCAAGCTGCTCAAGACGGCCGTGCGCGAGCTTGCGCTGGCACCCCGTTGATCCCGCACACCATCACAAGGAAACCCTGGCCATGGCAACCCCCCAACCCCCCGTCACCCGCCTGTGCACCCACACCCTCACCAGCCTGCATTACCGCGATGCCGACTTGGTCGAGGACCTGATGGGCAAGAAGACCTTCACCGAGGTGATGCTGATGCAGATCCTGGGCCGCACGCCGCGCCCCGTGGACCTGCGCATCGCCGATGTGGTGCTCATCGTGCTCATGGAGCATGGCCTCACGCCCAGCGCCATCGCCACGCGCCTCATCTACATGAGCGCGCCGGAGAACCTGCAGGGCGCCGTCTCGGCCGGCCTGCTGGCCGTGGGCAGCTCCTTCGTGGGCACCATGGAGAACTGCGCCGCGCTGCTCGACCGCATCGCCGCCGCCGCCGACCCCGAGGCCGAGGCCCGCGCCATCGCCCGGCACCACAAGGCGTTGAAAAGCCCCGTGCCCGGCTTTGGCCACCACCTGCACAAGCCCGTGGACCCGCGCGCCTACAAGCTGCTGGACATGGGCCGCGCCGACCCCGAACTGGCGGGCAGCAGAATCCGCGCGCTCGAAACCCTGTCCGCCGCCGTGGACGCCGCGGCGGGCCGGCCCATCACCATCAATGCCACGGGGGCCGTGGCCGCCCTGCTGGGCGAGATCGGCGTGCCCACGGCCGTGATGCGCGGCTTTGCCGTCATCTCGCGGGCGGCCGGGCTGGTGGCGCATGTGGTGGAGGAGCAGCAAAGCCCGTCGGGCCGGTTCATCTGGGAAACGGTGGAGGAGGCCATCCCCTACGCGGGGCATGCAGTTTCCGCGAACGCTGCGTGAAGCAATGACCGATGGACCACCGCGCGCCATGCCGCGAGCATGGAGTCCATGCAACAAACCCATGGATTGTCCAGCGCCCTCGACGGCCTGCGCGTGGTGGACCTGTCCCGCATCCTGGCGGGACCCTGGTGCACCCAGAACCTTGCCGACCTGGGCGCATCGGTGCTCAAGATCGAGCGTCCCGGCACGGGCGACGACACGCGCGCCTGGGGCCCGCCCTTCGTGCAGGCGCCCGGTGGCGAGGCCGTGTCGGCCTACTTCCTGTCCTGCAACCGCGGCAAGCAGTCGGTGGCGCTGGACTTCACCGAGCCGGCCTCGCATGCCTGGCTGCTGCGCCAGATCCGCGATGCCGACGTGCTGGTGGAAAACTACAAGGCCGGCGCGCTGGCGCGCCACGGGCTGGACTACGCGGCGCTGGCCGCCATCAACCCGGGGCTGATCTACCTGTCGATCACGGGCTTCGGCCAGAGCGGCCCTTTTGCGCACAAGCCCGGCTACGACTATGTGTTCCAGGGGCTGGGCGGCCTCATGGGCTACACGGGCGTGGCCGATGGCGAGGAGGGCGCGGGCCCGTTGCGCACGGGCGTGGCCGTGGTGGACCTGATGACGGGCATGTATGCCACCAGCGCCGTGCTGGCGGCCGTGGTGCAGCGCCAGCGCACGGGGCGCGGCCAGCACATCGACCTGGCGCTGCTGGACGTGGCCGTGGCCATGAATGCCAACCAGGCGGCCAACTACCTGGTCAGCGGCGAGAACCCGCGCCGCACGGGCAACGCCCATCCCAATTGCGCGCCCTACGAGGTGTTTGCCTGCGAAGACGGGCATTTGATCCTGGCCATCGGCAATGACGGGCAGTTCGCCGCCCTGTGCTCCGTGCTGGGCACGGACTGGCACCTGGACGCGCGCTTTGCCACCAATGCCGCGCGCCTGACCGGCATGGCGCAGCTGCGCCCGCTGTTGCGCGCGGCGCTGGGCCGCTGGCCGCTGCAGGCCCTGACCGATGCGCTGGACACCGCCCAGGTGCCCTGGGGCTGCATCAACACCCTGGAACAGGTCTTCGCCCATCCGCAGGTACGGCACCGCCAGATGCTGCAGACGGTGGAGCACCCGCAGCTGGGCACGCTGAAGCTGGTGCGCAACCCCATGGTGCCGGCCGGCAGCGGCGCCCAGGTGCCGCCACCGCCCGTGCTCGGTGCGGCGCCGCAGGACCTCTGAATCCCTAGACATCGACAAGCCAAGAAGGAGACAAGGATGACGAAACGCATGAAAGCACTGAAGGCCGCCGTGGCAGCCGCCGCGCTGGCGGGGATGCCGCTGGCATATGCAGCAGGGGCGGCAGGGGCGGCCGGGACGGCGGGGGCAGGAAGCTATCCCGAGCGGCCCATACGCCTGGTCGTGCCCTATGCGGTGGGCGGCGCCACCGATGTGATCGCGCGCGTGGCGGCCCGCTATCTGGGCGAGACGCTGGGCCAGCCCGTGGTGGTGGAAAACCGCCCCGGCGCAGGCGGCAGCACGGGCTCGGCCTATGCGGCCAAGCAGCCGGCCGACGGCTACACCCTGGTGATGATGGTGGAGAGCTCGCATGCCGTGAATCCCAACGTCTACGCCAAGCCCGCGTATGACCCCGTGAAGGACTTCACCCCCATCACCAACATCGCCAATGTGCCGGGCGTGATGGTGGTCAGCGCAGGCTCGGCCTACAAGAGCGCCAAGGACGTCAGCGACGCGGCGCGCGCCGCGCCGGGCAAGCTCAACTACGGCTCCTCGGGCAATGGCGGGCTCAGCCACCTGAGCGGTGCGCTGTTCGGCAGCACCACGGGCACCACCCTCACCCATGTGCCCTACAAAGGCCTGGGGCCGGCGCTCAATGACCTGATGGCGGGGCAGCTTGATGTGGTGTTCGACAACATGCCGTCCTCGGGCGCGCTGATCGCGGGCGGCCAGCTGCGTGCCCTGGCCGTGTCCAGCCCCGTGCGCCTTCCGGCCCTGCCGGGCGTGCCCACCTATGCCGAGGCCGGTCTCAAGCCCATGAACGACATGTCCTGGTACGGCCTGGGCGCGCCTGCCAGGCTCGATCCCGCCATTCTTGCCAGGCTCAGCGAAGCCATGCGCAAGACCTTGCAAAAGCCCGAGCTGATCAAGACCATAGAGCAGCAGGGCGCCGTCGTGGACTTCCAGGAGCCTGCGCAATTCAGGCAGACGGTGGAGCGCTCCAACCGCGCCTGGTCCCAGCTGATCCGCGACATCGGATTCGAGAAACTTTGAGGAGATCTGCCGTGCATGCACAAGTGACCTTTCCCACCCCGCAGACCGCCGTGCTCACCATCACCGGCGGCGGGCCGCTGAACATCCTGGGCACGCCCGTGATCCGCGCGCTGACCGCGCAATTGGCCGAGCTGGCCGAGCGCCCCGGTCTGCACTGCCTGGTGCTGCGCGGATCGGGCACGCGCGCCTTCGTGGCAGGGGCCGATATCCGCGAGATGGCGTCGCTCAACGCCGCCTCGGCACGCGCCTTCATCAGCGGGCTGCGCGACCTGTGCAACGCGGTGCGGCATTTCCCCGTGCCCGTGATCGCCAGGCTGCAGGGCCATACGCTGGGCGGCGGGCTGGAGCTGGCCATGGCGGCCGACCTGCGCATCGCGGCCGATGATGCCGTGGTGGGCATGCCCGAGGTCAAGGTCGGCATTCCCTCGGTGATCCACGCGGCCATGATGCCCGCGCAGATCGGCGGCACGCGCGCCAGCTGGCTGCTGCTCACGGGTGAGAACATCGGCGCCCTGCAGGCCGAGCGCTGGGGCCTGCTCAACGAATGCGTGCCCGGCGACCAGCTCGATGCGCGCATCGCGCAGATTGCCGAGGGGCTGGGCGGGATCGGCATCGAGGCGCTGCGCCAGCAAAAGCGCCTGCTGCGCCGCTGGGAGGGCATGGGCGTGGACTCGGCCATCACCGACAGCGTGGCCGAGTTCGGCGCGGCCTTCAACACGGGCGAGCCGCAGCACCACATGAATGCCTTCCTGGAGCGCAAGCAGGCCAAGGCCCAAGCCCAGCCCCAGCCCCAGCCCTGAACCTACGCCTTGTCGGCCAGCCCTTTCAGAAAGCTGCGCAGCCGCTGCGCGGTGGGCGTCAGCGGCCGTTCGCTGGAGCGCACCAGCTGCAGCGGGCGCCGTGCCCAGGTTTCCTCCAGCGGCAGGCAGGCCACCGCATGCGCGGTGCCGAGCCTGCGGTAGATGCTGTGCGGAATGATGGCCAGGCCCACGCCCTGCGAGACCAGCCGCACGATGGAGGTGAAATCGTCCACGTGGATGCGGCAGCGCAGCGGCCGGCCATGGCGCTTGGCCAGCTCGCGCAGAAAGGCGTAGTTGCTGCTGGTCAGCGCCATGCCCACGAAGGCATGGGCCAGGGTGTCGAAGAAGCGGCAGGAAGGGCCTTCGCCGTCCTCTGGCCTCTCGCCCGGCTGGGGCACCAGCGGATGGCCGGGCGGGGCGATCACCACCAGGCGGTCCTGTGCAAAGGTCTCGCAGGCCACGGCGCCCGCCATGGGCTCGCCCGCGTAGACGCCCAGGTCGGCCTCGCCCTCGGCCACGCTGGCGGCAATCGTCTCGCTGGTCTGCTCCACCAGGGTGAGGTTCACCTCGGGAAAGGCGGTCAGGAACTCGCCGACGTGCGGGCCGATGAAGCCGTGCAGCGAGGAGCTGTTGGCCGCCAGCGTTGCCTTGCCCTGCAGGCTGCTGCCCAGCAGGGCGGCCTCGGCCTCCATGCCGTCGATGGCGGCGAACACGCCGCGCGCATGCTCGAGCATGGCGTGGCCTTCCTCGGTCAGCCGCATGCCCTTGTGCTCGCGCGTGAACAGCTGGCAGCCCAGGGCCTGCTCCAGGTTGCGCAGACGCTGGCTGGCGGCCGAGGGCGTCAGGTGCCGCGCCTGGCTGGCACGCGAGAGATTGCCGGCCTGGGCGATGGCCATGAACAGCTTCAGATCGGTCAGGTCGTAGCGCATGCGGGCGTTTCCTAGGGGCAAGAGGGCCATTATTCCTGCTGGCGCAGGGCTGCAAAGCCCGTGGCGCGCAGCCTTTGAAGGGCGCTGGGATAATCGCCACCATGACTAAACACCGCGTCGTGGTGGGCCTGTCGGGCGGTGTGGACTCCGCTGTCACGGCCCATCTCCTCAAGCAACAGGGCCATGAAGTGGTCGGCATCTTCATGAAGAACTGGGAAGATGACGACGACAGCGAATACTGCTCGTCCAATGTCGATTTCGTCGATGCCGCCGCCGTGGCCGACGTGGTCGGCATCGAGATCGAGCATGTGAACTTCGCCTCCGAGTACAAGGACCGCGTCTTCGCCGAGTTCCTGCGCGAGTACCAGGCCGGCCGCACGCCCAACCCCGACGTGCTGTGCAATGCCGAGATCAAGTTCAAGGCCTTCCTGGACCACGCCATGCGCCTGGGCGCCGAGAAGATCGCCACGGGCCACTACGCCCGCGTGCGCCAGAACCCCGACACGCAGCTGTTCGAGCTGCTCAAGGGGCTGGACCCGGCCAAGGACCAGAGCTACTTCCTGCACCGCCTCAACCAGGCTCAGCTGTCCAGGTCCATGTTCCCCGTGGGCGAGCTGAAGAAGACCGAGGTGCGCCGCATTGCCGAGGAGATCGGCCTGCCCAACGCGAAGAAGAAGGACTCCACGGGCATCTGCTTCATCGGAGAGCGGCCGTTCCGCGACTTCCTGAACCGCTACATCAGCAAGGAGCCCGGCAACATCCTCGACGACCGCAACCGCAAGCTGGGCAAGCATGTGGGCCTGTCGTTCTACACGCTGGGCCAGCGCTCGGGCCTGGGCATCGGCGGCGTCAAGGAAAAGGGCGCGCCGCGCGGCGGCGGCGACCATGATCCCTGGTTCGTGGCGCGCAAGGAGCTGGACACCAACACGCTGCGCGTGGTGCAGGGCCATGACCACCCCTGGCTGCTGTCGCAGTCGCTGCTGGCCGACCAGGTCAGCTGGGTGGCCGGCCACGCGCCCGCCGAGGGCAAGGCCTACGGCTCCAAGACGCGCTACCGCCAGCCCGACTCGCCGGCCCTGATCTCGGGCGCCACGCCCGAGGGCTTCCGGCTGGATTTTCCCGAGCCGCAATGGGCCGTCACGCCCGGCCAGTCGGCCGTGCTCTACGACGGCGACGTGTGCCTGGGCGGCGGCATCATCGCGGCGGTGGATCCGCACTGATGCAGCACTGACGCGGCATTGATGCCGGGCAGGATTGGTCCCAGCGCGTTTTGCTATCGTCACGGGGGGCGGCACAACCGCCCCTTTTTCTTTTTCCTTTTGTTCTTCACGACAGCACCACAGGAGACCCCATGGCTTCATCGATTCTTGCGCGCCGGCATTTTCTGGGAGCGGCCCTGGGCGCCGTGGCCACGGCCGGATGCAACGGCGAGGTGTCCTGGGGCGATCCCATCGATCCGCCCGTGACGGACCGCGTCAAGCGTGCGCTCGATCAACTCGATGGCCAGGTGCGCGCGCAGATGCGGCGCACGGGCGTGCCCGGCGTGGCCGTGGCGGTGGTGCATGAGGGGCGCCTGGTCTATGCCCAGGGCATGGGCGTGCGCCGTCTGGGCTCGTCGCTGGCCGTGGATGCGGACACGGTGTTCCAGCTCGCCTCGGTCTCCAAGTCCGTGGGCGCCACCGTGGTGGCGCAGCAGGTGGGCCAGCGCCGCGTGTCCTGGGACACGCGCGTGCAGCAGGGCCTGCCCTGGTGGACGCTGGAGGACGCAGATGCCGCCCAGCGCATCACCGTGGGCGACATGTATGCCCACCGCTCGGGCCTGCCCGGCCAGGCCGGCGATGCGCTGGAGGAACTGGGCTACAGCCAGCGCCAGATTCTGGAGCGCCTGCGCTATCTGCCGCTGCGGCCCGTGGGCACCCAGTACGCCTACAGCAACTTCGGCCTGACCACGGGCGCCGAGGCCGTGGCCGCCATCGCAGGCCAGTCCTGGGCGGCGCTGTCGCAGCAGGCCGTCTACGGCCCGCTGGGCATGACGCAGACCAGTTCGCTGTTTGCCGATTTCGAGGCGCGCGCCAACCGCGCGGCCGGCCACCTGCGCGTCAACGGCGTGTGGCAGGCGGGGCCGGTGCGCCGGCCCGATGCGCAGTCGGCTGCCGGCGGCGTCAGCTCCACGGTGCGCGACATGGCGCGCTGGATGACCATGCTGCTGGACGAGGGCCGCTTCGAGGGCCGCCAGGTGGTCGATGCGCAGGCGCTGCGCACGGCGCTGTCGCCGCAGATGCTGCAGTCGCCGGCCGGCAACGGCGAGCCCGCCCGCTACTACGGCTTCGGCTTCAACGTGGGCGTGTCCGAGGCGGGGCGCACCACCTACAGCCACTCGGGCGCCTTCGGCACGGGCAGCGCGACCAGCTTCACCGTCATGCCCGAGCTCAAGCTGGGCATCGTGGTGCTGACCAACGGCATGCCCATCGGCGTGCCCGAGATCGTGGTCTCGCAGTTCCTGGACCAGGTCGAATGGGGCCGCCAGCGCCAGGACTGGGAGAGCATCTGGACCAAGCGGCTGGCACCCATCATGCAGCCGCACGGCGAGCTGGTAGGCAAGACCCGGCCCCCTTTCCCGCGCCCGCCCCGGCCGCTGGGCGCCTATGTGGGCAGCTACGCCAACCGCTTCTACGGGCCGGCCCAGGTCAGCCTGCAGACGGGCGGCGGGGGGCTGCAGGTCAGCCTGGGTTCGCAGCGCATGCTGCTCAGCCACTGGGATGGCGAGGTCTTCAGCTTCGTGCCCGAGGGCGATTCGCCGGGCAGCCTGTCCAAGGCCACGTTCGACGGCAACCAGCTCACGCTGGAGTATTTCGACGATGTGCTGACCCCGGCCGGCGTCAGTGCGGGGATAGGGCGCTTTTCCCGCTGAAGACGCCGTGCGCCGTGCTGCCCGTGCTGTCGGGCAGGTGATCGCCGGGCACGGGCAGCCAGGCGGCCAGCACGGTGGCGCCGGGTTCTGAATCCATGTCCAGATGGCCGCCCAGGCGCTGCAGGCGCGCCTGCATGCTGCGCAGGCCCACGCCCATGCCGGCCTGCTGCACGGCGGCCACGTCAAAGCCTGCGCCGTCGTCGGTGATGCGCAGCATCAGCCAATGCGGCTCGGGCCACTGCAGCTGCACCTGCACGCACTGGGCGCGGCTGTGCTTGATCACATTGGCCAGCGCTTCCTCCAGCACGCGCGTCAGCGCCAGGCACTGCAGCGCACCGGGCGGCTGCGGCCAGGCGGCCGGCACCTGCCAGTCGGACTGCATGTCCAGCGCGTCGAACAGGCTGGCAAAGCGGTGGCGCAGCGGCGCGATCCAGGCCTGGGGCGTGTCCGGCACGGTGACGGAGACGCTGGTGCCGCTGTCGATCATCTGGCGCAGGTCGTCGCGCAGCAGCTTGAGCACGGACAGGAACTGGCGGTTGTGCATGGGGCCGCCCGCCTGCTCCACCATGGCGATGGAGCGCACCAAGGAGCCGCCCAGGCTGTCGTGCAGGTCGTGCGCCAGCTGCATCCGTTCCTGCAGCCGCGAGTGGCTGAGCGCCAGCGCATGCTCGCGCGCCAGCGTGCCGCCGAGCTCGTCGCAGGCACGCGCCACGCTGTCGGTCAGCTCCTGGTTGAACTGTTCGATGCGGCGCATGCTGAGCACGAACTGCCGGCCCAGCACCATGGACAGGGCCAGCATGGTCAGCGGCGCGGTATAGGGCATCCAGGGCGTGGCGGGGCCGATCACCTTCTTGAGCGCCAGCATGTCGTGCAGGCCCGCGCACAGGAAGACCAGCAGGCAGGCCGCGTAGACCAGGTGGCCCGGCTCGCGCGTGCGCCAGGCGTGCAGCGGAAAGTGCAGCGACACGGCCACGCAGATGCCGAAGTACACCAGGCCGATGTGCAGCACGCCGTCCACCAGCGACCAGGGCGCGAAGATGGCGGCGGCCATGCCGGCCAGCGTCACCGCCCACAGCAGCTTTTCCAGCCGGGGCAGATGCAGTTTTCCGAAGCGCCAGGTGAACAGGCAAAAGCTCTGGCTGAACAGCAAGAAGACCAGCAAATTGCCGCGTGCCACGGCCAGGGTGTCGGGGAAGGGCCAGGCCTCGGTGGCCAGGATATTGGCCAGGAACAGCGCCCAGCAGAAGGCATTGAGCGCATACCAGCCAAAGGCCTTGCTGGCGCGCCGCTGCAGCCAGGCAAAGGCGAACAGCACGCCCAGCACCAGCGAGACCACGATGTTCATGGCAAACAGCGTGCGCTGGTTCCACCAGGTCTGCGCGTGCCACTGGCGCAGCGCCTCGGGCTCGCCCAGGCGCACCTCGCCCAGGCCGGGCGTCTGCTCGGCCAGGCCGTGCACGCGTATCCACACGCTGTTGGTGCCCGCATGCAGGGCGGATTCGGGCAGCAGCCAAAAGCGCGGCATGTTCCAGCTGCGCGACAGGGGCTCGACCAGGTGCCGGTCGCGCCACAGCAGGTCGCCGTTCACGAAGACCTCGCCGGCCATGACCATGGAGTGCAGGGCCAGCGCCACGGGATCTGCGGCAGCGGGAGCGGTGGCAGCTGCGGCAGCCGGGTGAGCGCAGCCGCGCTGCCAGTCGATGCGGTACCAGACGGCGCCGCTGTAGCCGGGCCAGCGGTCCAACCAGTGGTCGGGCAGGGTCACGTTGTGCCAGTCGCGTACCGCGCTGGCGATGGGCGGCGGCCCCAGGCCTGCCGCCTTGGCGGACTGGATGGACAGGATCTGCGGCAGGCAGGCCTGGGCCAAGGCGCAGGTACTGCACAGGAGGACCGCCAGGCCCAGGCCCAGGGCCTGGCCCAGAGCGAAGTGCCGCACCGGTCCTAACCACCGGCGCCACCCGCCCATGGCCGTCAGCCCAGCAATCCGCGCACGCGTGCCGTGTTGACGGCGCGCGTGCGCGAGGACACGGCCAGCTTGCGGTAGATGTGCTTGATGTGGCATTCCACCGTGTAGCGCGACAGGTGCAGCTGCTCGGCGATCTCGCGGTTGGTCAGGCCATCGGCCACCAGGCGCAGGATCTGGCTTTCGCGCGCGCTCAGCGTGGACTCGGTGCCGCTGCTCTCCGGCGTGGCGGGTGCCGCGCCCTGCAGCTCGGCGATCACGCGGCGCGCGATGAAAGGGTCGATGGGCGCGCCGCCGCGCAGCACGCTGCGGATGGACAGCGACACTTCCAGGTCGTCGCGCTCCTTGAGCACATAGCCGGTGGCGCCTGCGCGCAGCGCCGCGAGGATGGCATCCTCCGTGCTCCAGGCCGAGATCACCAGGATGCCCACGGCCGGGTCTGCGCTGCGCATCTCGGCGATCAGGTCGATGCCGCTGCCGTCGGGCAGGCCCAGGTCCACCAGGGCCAGGGCCACGGGCTCGGCCAGGCAGGCGCGTGCCTGGGCCAGGGAGCCTGCGAACAGCAGGGCATCGGGCGTGTAGCCCAGCTGGCCCAGCACGGACTGCAGCCGCTGGCGGATCAGCGGCTCGTCCTCCACCACCAGCACCGGGGCCGGAAGCGTGGACTCTGGGACAAGCAGGTGGGCGGGCATGGAAAAGGCGTGCGCAGCGGCGGGCGTAAAAAGGGGCAGGATGGCCGCCCGACTGTGGGCGAAGCCCGCATCTTTGCATATCCCTGAAAACTGGTAATCGCGGGGGCGCGCGCCGCTGCGCCGTCCATAATTCCGGCCCGGGCCGCACGGGCGGACCCTGGCAACGACACCTACCGAAAGGACGCCGCCGCATGGCACGCGTACGTGACCCTGCTGGCTACGATGGCCAGCGTGAAATGATCCTCTCCCACGCCGCCCAGCTGTTCGCGCAGCGCGGCTATGCGGGCACCTCCATGAACGAGGTGGCTGCGGCCTGCGGCGTCTCCAAGGCCACGCTCTACCACTATGTGCTCGACAAGCACGACCTGGCCGTGCGCATTGCCGAAGAGCATGTGCTGCGCCTCGAAGCCCTGGTCAACGACACCCTGCAGGCCCATGCCGATCCCGAGCAGCGCCTGCATGCGCTGATCCGCGGCTTCGGCCAGGAGTACGCCCAGGCCCAGAATGCCCACCGCGTGCTGACCGAGGACGTGCGCTTCCTGCGCGAGGAAGACCAGCAGCGCATCCTGGACGTGGAGCGCCGCGTGGTCGCCGCCTTTGCGCAGACCATTGCCCAGGTGCGCGGCGAGCCCGCCGACAGCGCCCTGGGCAAGCCCCTGGCCATGCTGCTGTTCGGCATGATCAACTGGACCTTCACCTGGCTCAAGCCGGGCGGCACGCTGGACCATGACGCCATTGGCACCATGGTGTCCCAGCTGTTCTTCGGCGGCGTGCGCGCGGTCAGCGTGCCGGACGGCAAGAAGCCGCGCAAGGCCCGCCAGGCCTAGGCTCGGCCCGGTCCCTTACCACCTGCGCTGCACGACCACGAAGCGGTCGGCCACGAAGGCCAGCGTGGTGTAGCTGGCATTGGCCGCGGGATTGCCGCCCGTGGCGTGGAAGTCCGAGAAGCCTGCCGACTGGTTGACCATCACGCCCTGCGTGAGGTTGATGGACAGGGCCACGCGCGAGCGCAGCGCCGAGGCCGCCACGGCATCGACAAAGGCCGCATCCGTGGAGTACAGGCCCAGGGTCATCGCGCCATGCGCACGCACGCTGCGCTCGGCCAGCTCGCGCGCGGCCTGGGCCGAGGGCACGGCCACCAGGTAGGAGACCGGGCCGAAGCATTCGCGCTCGTAGATGGCGGCGTCCGCCACGTCCAGCGCGCGCAGCGCGGGCGTGCGCACCTCGGCCTGCGGGTACTCGGGATGGGTGAGCTTTTGCGAGGCGCGCACGGCGCGGCCCACGGTGGCGGCCTGTTCCACGCGCTCCACGGTCTGCGCAGAGCCTATGGCGCCCAGCACGGTGAAGGCCACCTTGGGATCGGCCAGCAACTGGTCGATGGCGGCGGCCAGATCGGCGCCGACCTGCTCGAAGCTCTTGTGGCCCTGGTCAGTCTCTATGCCGCCGGCCGGAATCAGCAGGTTCTGCGTGGTGGTGCACATCTGGCCGCTGTACAGCGACAGTGACAGCGCCAGATTGCGCAGCATGCCTGCGTAGGCATCGGTGGACTCGATCACCACCAGGTTCACGCCGGCCATCTCGGCATACAGGCGTGCCTGCGGCGCGTTGGACTGCAGCCACTGGCCGAAGGCATTGCCGCCCGTGAAGTCGATGGAGGCCACGGCCGCGTGCGTGGCCAGGGCCTGGGTCAATTCGGGCTTGTCGCTCACGGCCAGGGTCACGAGGTTGGGGTCCAGGCCTTGCTCGGTCAGCACATCGCGCAGCACGCTTACGGTGAGCGCGGCCGGCAGCACGGCGTTGGGGTGGGGCTTGACGATCACGGGGTTGCCCGTGGCCAGCGCGGCGAACAGGCCCGGGTAGGTGTTCCAGGTCGGGAAGGTGGCGCAGCCGATGACCAGGGCCACGCCACGCCCCACGATCTCGAAGCGCTTGTGCAGCACGGCGGGCGCATGCTTGCCCTGGGGCTTTTCCCAGACGGCCTCGGCAGGCACGTCGGCCATGGCCTTCCAGGCCACGGCAATGGCTTCCAGGGCGCGGTCCTGGGCATGGGGGCCGCCGGCCTGGAAGGCCATCATCGCGCCCTGGCCCGTGGTCAGCATCACGGCATGCGCGATCTCGAAGCTGCGCTGGTGGATGCGCGTCAGCGCCTCCACCAGCACGCCGGTGCGGCCCTGGGGTCCCAGCGCCTGCCATGCGGGCTCGGCCGCCTGGGCCGCGTCCACCAGCGCCTGGGCATCGCACTCGGGGTAGCGGATGTCCAGGGCCACGCCATAGGGCGATTGCTCGGTGGCCACGCGGGCGCGTTCACCGGGCTGGCGCAGCGGATAGTCCTTGCCGAACAGCGCCTGCACGGCGGCGTGGCCCTGGGCCTGTGCGGTCTCGCCATACACCTTGGGCGAGGGCGCCTCGGGGAAAGGCGACCAGTGGCCTCGGCGGGACAGGGCCTGCAGCGCGTCGTCGAGCAGGGGGCGGTGGCGTTCGTAGAGGGCGTGGGCGGGCATGGGATGTCTCCTGGGTTGGAATGTGGCGTCGCTATCAGGGTTAGTACCGGACAACAAGCCTTGTTGCTCAAGAAAGCTGCATCTTATAATCCTACCGTCCGGTCGGTCAATTATTCTGAACCCCTTGCCTCACGACGCCAGAACCCCGATGAACAAAGACCTGCGCCCCGCCCCCGGCGAACTCGACCCCATCGAAACCGCCAGCCGCGACGAGATCGCCTCGTTGCAGCTGCAGCGCCTGCGCTGGTCGCTGCAGCATGCCTACGACCACGTGCCGCACTACCGCCGCGCCTTCGACGAGAAGGGCGTGCACCCTTCCGACCTGCGCACGCTGTCCGACCTGGCCCGCTTTCCCTTCACCACCAAGAAGGACCTGCGCGAGAACTACCCGTTCGGCATGTTCGCCGTGCCGCGCCAGAAGGTGGCGCGCGTGCATGCCTCCTCGGGCACCACGGGCAAGCCCACGGTCGTGGGCTACACGTTGAATGACATCGACAACTGGGCGAACCTGGTGGCGCGCTCCATCCGCGCGGCGGGCGGGCGGCCCGGCGACATGGTGCATGTGGCCTATGGCTACGGCCTGTTCACGGGCGGGCTGGGCGCGCACTACGGCGCCGAGCGCGCCGGCTGCACCGTGGTGCCCATGTCGGGCGGGCAGACCGAAAAGCAGGTGCAGCTGATCCAGGATTTCCGGCCCGACATCATCATGGTCACGCCCAGCTACATGCAGGTGATCGTGGAGGAGATGCAGCGCCAGGGGATGGACCCGCGCGAGAGCTCGCTCAAGATCGGCATCTTCGGCGCCGAGCCCTGGACCGAGGCCATGCGCCGCGAGATCGAGAGCAAGGCGGGGCTGGATGCCGTGGACATCTACGGCCTGTCCGAAGTCATGGGCCCGGGCGTGGCCAGCGAATGCGTGGAGAGCAAGGACGGGCCGGTGATCTGGGAAGACCATTTCTATCCCGAGATCATCGACCCGGACACGGGCGAGGTGCTGCCCGACGGCAGCGAGGGCGAGCTGGTCTTCACGTCGCTGTCCAAGGAAGCCATGCCCATCATTCGTTACCGCACGCGGGACCTGACGCGGCTGCTGGCGCCGACTTCGCGCAGCTTCCGGCGCATGGGCAAGATCGTGGGGCGCAGCGACGACATGATGATCATCCGCGGCGTCAACGTCTTTCCGACCCAGATCGAGGAAATCGTGCTGGCCAATGCCAGCCTCACGGGCCTGTACCAGATGCACATCAGCCGTGAAGGCCTGCTGGACACCGTCGAGGTGCACTGCGAGCTGCAGCCGCAGCGGCGCGGCCTGGGCGATGCCGAACGCGGCGAGATCGCGCAGTGGGTGCAGCAGCGCATCAAGACCCTGGTGGGCATTTCCACGGCGGTGCGCGTCTTCGATCCCGACACCATCGAGCGCACGCAGACCGGCAAGGCCCGGCGCGTGTACGACAAGCGGCCGCGTTGAGGCACCGCCGGCCGTCGTCAACCATTTCATTCAAGGAGATCGCACATGTATACCCAGGCCATGGACACCATGGGCAAGGAAGCGGGCGATGGCGGCAAGGCCGTGCGCTCGGCCGACGAAATGCGCCTGCAGCAGCGCTTTGACGAGCGCATCGATGCCGGCGAATTCATCGAGGCCAAGGACTGGATGCCCGACAACTACCGCAAGACGCTGCTGCGCCAGATCAGCCAGCACGCGCACAGCGAGATCGTCGGCATGCTGCCCGAGGGCAACTGGATCAGCCGCGCGCCCACGCTCAAGCGCAAGGCCATCCTGCTGGCCAAGGTGCAGGACGAGGGCGGCCATGGCCTGTACCTCTACGCGGCCGCCGAGACGCTGGGCAGCAGCCGCGATCAGATGCTGCACGCGCTGCACACGGGCAAGGCCAAGTACAGCTCCATCTTCAACTACCCCACGCTGACCTGGGCCGACATGGGCACCATCGGCTGGCTGGTGGACGGCGCGGCCATCATGAACCAGGTGCCCATCTGCCGCTGCTCCTATGCGCCCTACGCGCGCGCCATGGTGCGCATCTGCCGCGAGGAGAGCTTTCACCAGCGCCAGGGCTACGAGGCGCTGCTGACCATGATGCAGCAGGGCACCGAGGCGCAGAAGGCCATGGTGCAGGACGCCGTCAACCGCTGGTGGTGGCCGTCCATCATGATGTTCGGCCCGCCCGACGACCAGTCGCCCAACAGTGCGCAGTCCATGCGCTGGGGCATCAAGCGCATCTCCAACGACGCGCTGCGCCAGAAGTTCATCGACGCCACGGTGGACCAGGCCAAGGTGCTGGGCGTGACCCTGCCCGACCCCGACCTGAAATGGAACGAGGCCCGCCAGGCCCATGACCATGGCCCCATCGACTGGGACGAGTTCTGGCGCGTGATCGCCGGAGACGGCCCCTGCAACCGCGAGCGCCTGGGCGCCCGCGTCAAGGCCTGGGATGAGGGCGCCTGGGTGCGCGAGGCCGCCCTGGCCCATGCCCGCAAGCAGACACAGAGAAACCAGACCCGCAAGGAGGCCGCATGACCGCCGTCGAACAGAACATCACCAACGAATGGCCGCTGTGGGAAGTCTTCGTCCGCAGCAAGGCCGGCCTGGACCACAAGCACTGCGGCAGCCTGCATGCGGCCGACCCGCAGATGGCGCTGCAGATGGCGCGCGATGTCTACACGCGGCGCCAGGAGGGCGTGAGCGTCTGGGTGGTGCGCTCGGACCAGATCGTGGCCAGCGACCCCGGCGACAAGGACATGTTCTTCGACCCGGCCCAGGACAAGGTCTACCGCCATCCGACCTTCTACCAGCTGCCGCCCTCGGTGGACCACATGTGAGCGGGGTGCAGCCATGAACGCCTCCGCCTCCTCCATCGCCATCGACGCCCGGCCCGACGTGCAGTACCTGCTGCGCCTGGGCGATACCTGCCTGATCCTGGCCCAGCGCCTGGGCCAGTGGTGCGGCCACGCGCCCATCCTCGAAGAGGACATCGCCATGACCAACATGGCGTTGGACCTGGTCGGCCAGGCGCGTGCGCTGCTCACCCGCGCCGGCCAGCTCGAAGGCCGCGCGCACGACGAGGACCAGCTCGCCTTTCTGCGCGACGAGCGCGACTACTTCAACGCCACGCTGGCCGAGCTGCCGCGCGGCGACTTCGCCTTCACCGTGCTGCGCAACGCCATGGCCGCCACCTGGCTGCGCCTGATGTGGGAGCGCCTGGTGCAATCCAGCGATGCCGAGCTGGCCGCCATCGCCGCCAAGGCGCTCAAGGAGGCGCGCTACCACGAGCAGCACGCGGGCGACTGGGTGGTGCGCCTGGGCGACGGCACCGAGGAATCGCGCCAGCGCATGGAGGCGGCGCTGGGCCAGCTGTGGCGCTATGCGGCCGAGCTGTTCACCGACGACGCCACAGACGCCGCCGCGCGCGCCAGCGGCCTGGGCCCGGCCTGGTCCGAGCTGCGCGAGCCCTGGCAGGCCGAAATGGCCGCCCTGCTGCAGGAGGCCACGCTGGACATGCCGGCCGAATCCGCCTTCCGCAGCACGGGCCGCAACGGCGTGCACAGCGAGCACATGGGCTTCATCCTGGCCGAGATGCAGCACCTGCAGCGCGCCTATCCGGGCGGGGTGTGGTGATGGCTGCCGCACGGCTTGTGGCCGTCACATCTGCCTCGGCCGAGCGCGAGCGCCTGGCCTGGGCCGCGCTGCAGGACGTGCCCGATCCCGAGGTGCCCGTGATCTCGGTCTGCGAGCTGGGCATCGTGCGCGAGGTCCATGCCCTGCCCGAAGGCCAGGGCATGGAGATCGTGCTCACGCCCACCTACTCGGGCTGCCCGGCCACCGAGGTCATCGAGCGCAGCGTGCTCGAGGCCATCGAGGCCGCGGGCCTGGGCCCCGCGCGCGCCGTGCTGCGCCGCGCCCCCGCCTGGACCACGGACTGGATCAGCGACGACGGCCGGCGCAAGCTGCGCGAGTACGGCATCGCGCCGCCCGGGCGCTGCGGCGACGCCGGCCTGCCGGAGGGCACTTCGCCCATCCGCCTGGTGCGCCGCCGCCAGGGCATTGCCGCGCCCGAGCCCGTAGCCTGCCCGCACTGCGGCAGCGCGCACACCGAGCGGCTGTCGGCCTTCGGCGCCACGGCCTGCAAGGCCCTGCACCGCTGCCTGGACTGCCGCGAACCCTTCGAACACTTCAAGCCGATATGACCACGACCACGATGTTCCACCCGCTGCGCGTGCGCAGCATTGCGCCCGACACGGCCGAGGCCGTGGTCGTCTCCTTCGACGTGCCCCCCGCGCTGCGCGAGGTCTTCGGCTTCACCCAGGGCCAGTACCTCACCCTGCGCCACCAGATCGACGGCCAGGACCTGCGCCGCAGCTACTCCATCTGCGCAGGCGTGGATGACGGCGAGCTGCGCGTGGGCGTGCGCAAGGTGCGCGGCGGCCAGTTCTCCAACTGGATCAACGAGCATCTGCGCCCCGGCGACACACTGCAGGTCATGGCGCCCCAGGGCCGCTTCTTCGTGCCCATCGAGCCCGGGGCCGCGCGCCACCATGTGGGCATCGCCGGCGGCAGCGGCATCACGCCCATCCTGTCCATCATGAAGACCGTGCTGGCGCGCGAGCCTGCCAGCCGCTTCACGCTGATCTACGGCAACCGCCAGCTGCAGTCCACCATGTTCAAGGAGGAGATCGAGGACCTCAAGAACCGCTACATATCGCGGCTGTCGCTGCAGCATGTGTTCTCGGACGAACACACCGACCTGCCGCTGAACATGGGCGTGATGGACCGCAGCAAGATCGCCGAATTCCTGCAGGGCGTGGTGCCGGCCACGCACATCGACCATGTCTACATCTGCGGACCCTTCCAGATGAACGACGAGGCCGAGGCCGCCCTGCTGGCCGCCGGTGTGGCCGAGGAGCGCATCCACATCGAGCGCTTCGGCGTGGCCCTGCCGGCCGCAGGCCAGGGCACGGTGGGCGCCGTGGTGCACGAGGCCCAGCCCGGCGACGCCGCCACCGCCCGCATCACCCTGGTGCGCGACGGCCTCTCGCGCGAGATCCCCTTCACGCGCGGCCAGGCCAGCATCCTGGACGCGGCCTCCTCGGCCGGGCTGGAAGTGCCCTATTCCTGCACCTCGGGCGTCTGCGGCACCTGCCGCGCCAAGGTGGTCGAGGGCGAAGTGCGCATGGAGCGCAACTTCGCCCTCGACAAGAACGAAGTCGCCTGCGGCTTCGTGCTGACCTGCCAGGCGCATCCGCTGACCGAGCGGGTGGTGCTGTCGTTCGATGAGCGGTGAGGGCCGTCCCGCCCGGGGACGGCCGCGGGCCTACTCGATGCCGATATCCAGCCGCGACACCAGTGCCCGGCCGTGTTCGTTCAGGCCCGTCACCTCGACCGTGCTGCCGTGCTTGCGCAGGCGCTGGCAGACCTTGTCCAGCGCATTGACGGCCGTGATGTCCCAGAAATGGGCGTTGTCGAGCGCGATGCGCACCGGCCGGCCTTCGATGTCCCGCACGTCGAAGGCATCGACCAGCAGGTCGGCCGAGGCGAAGAAGACCTGGCCCGAGACCCGGTAGGTCAGGCCTGCGCCGTCCTGCGTCTTCTCGACGGACAGCAGCCTTGAGACCTTGAAGGTGAAGAACACCCCGCTGAGCAGCACGCCGACGCCCACGCCAGCGGCCAGGTTGTCCGTGGCCACGGTGACCACCACGGTGGCCAGCATCACGGCGCTGGACAGCTTGGGATGCCTGAGCAGGGCGCGGGCCGATCCCCAGTCCAGCGTGGAGGCCGACACCATCACCATGATGGCCACCAGCGCCGCCACCGGCACCTGGGACACCCAGGGCTTGAGCAGCACCATCAGGATCAGCAGGAAGGCGCCCGCGAACAGCGTGGACAGCCGGCCCCGGCCGCCGTAGCGCACATTGCCCACGGTCTGGCCGATCATGGCGCAGCCGGCAATGCCGCCGAACAGGCTGGCCGCGATGTTGGCCACGCCGATGCCGCTGCACTCGCGGTTCTTGGAGCTGGGCGTGTCCGTGAGTTCATCGACCACGCTGGCCGTCATCATGGACTCCAGCAATCCCACCATGGCGATCGCCAGCGCGGGCAGGGCGATCAGGCGCAGCGTCTCCAGCGACCACGGCACCTGCGGCAGCCCGAAGCTAGGCAGGCCGTCCGGCAGCAGGCCCAGGTCGGCGACCGTCTTCAGGGGCAGGTCCAGCCAATTCGCCGCCACCGTCAGCACCACGATGCAGACCAGGGGCGAGGGCACGGCCGTGGTCAGCCGGGGCAGGCCGTAGATGATCAGCAGGCCGGCGCCCACCATGGCCCAGGTGGCGGCATTGGCGCCGATCAGGTGCGGCATCTGGGCCGAGAAGATCAGGATGGCCAGCGCATTGACGAAGCCCGTGCGCACCGAGCCGGACACATAGCGCATCAGCACGCCCAGGCGCAGCACGCCGAACAGGATCTGCACGGCCCCCGCAAGAATGCCGGCCGCAAAAAGATACTGCACGCCATGCGCATGCACCAGCGGAGCGGCCACCAGGGCGACCGAGCCCGCAGCCGCCGACACCATGGCCGGGCGCGCGCCCGTGAAGGCGATGACGATGCTGATGACGAAGGAGGCGAACAGCCCGACGGCGGGATCGACCCCGGCCACGAAGGAGAAGGCGATGACCTCGGGGATCAGCGCAAAGGTGGCCACGGCGCCGGCCATGAGCTCGCGCGGAATGCTGGGCGCCCACTCGGCGCGAAAGGGATGGGGGTGTTTCGACATGGAAATGGCCGGCCCCGCCGCGCTGGGTGTGACAGGGCGGGGCAGGGCGGGGCAGGATTTTGTAGACGGCAATGAACATGCCGGGCGTCGGGCCATGCCCGAAACCTGGCGGCTTGTACGGTTCGGCCGTGCTACGGCGGCGCCAGGCGGGTGCAGCCCGAGCGCCGGCTCTGCGAGCCGCGCGCGATGCGGGCCAGCGTGAAGCTGTGAAGGCGTGCGGCATCGCGGCTGCGCGCTTGGCGAGCCCCTGGTTGACGGTGCCGGTGGACTGAAATCACGGGCGCGATTGTACGAGGGGGTGCTGCCTGCCGCGGGATGGGCCCCTGGCCGCAATCAGTCGTAGTGCGCCATGGTGGCGCGGTAGCGCACAGGGCCTTGCTCGGCCGATGAGGCCTGCACCACTTCCACGTAGACGACTTGGCCCGAAGACGCCGTGTACCTGGCATGGCGAACGCGCCGCCCCATGCCGTAGGAGGGGCCGGGCGTTTCGTCGTCCGCAGTCCGGGAATAGCCTTTGCCGAGCAGGTAGGCATCGAAGGCGTGCGTGGCGGGGCCAATGCTTGCGAACTCCACGTCATAGGACACCAGGCCGTGTGGCGGCTTGTTGCCGTCGCCTACGGTGCCGAAGTACTCCGCCTTGCCCAGCGCGCCCACCAGCGGCGCATGGCGCACCAGGGACGAGATGCCGATGTAGTAGGTGAAGCTGCCGGGCTCGGGCGTGTAGTCCTCTTGCGAGATCAGGCACAGGGCTGCAGCCAGCCAGCCGAACACGGCCAGCGGCAGGCACAGGACAAGACTCCACAACAGGGTTCTGGCACGCGGCAGGGGCATGGGATTTATCGTCGGGCGCCTGGAAAAACAAAACCCGCTTTCCGGGGAAAGCGGGTCTGGATGCTCAAGAACCTTGATGGTCCGAATCAGAACGGAATGTCGTCATCCATATCGTCAAAGCCCGAGGCTGCGCGCTGGGGCGGGGGTGCCATGGGCGCGGGAGCGGGGCGCTGGGCAGGGGCCTGGCGCGGTGCGGGCGCTGCCATGGGGGCAGGGGCCGGGCGGCGCTGTTGCTGCTGGGGAGGGGCGTCGTAGCCGCTGTCGCCGTAGCCTTCATCGCCGTAGCCGCCGCCTTGCTGGCCACCGCCGCCGCCCTGGCGGCTGCCCAGCATCTGCATGCTGTCGGCACGGATTTCGGTGGCGTAGCGTTCCTGGCCGCTGGCCTGGTCGGTCCACTTGCGGGTGCGCAGGCTGCCTTCGACATAGACCTGGCTGCCCTTGCGCAGGTACTGGCCCACGATTTCGGCCAGGCGGCCGTTGAAGACCACGCGGTGCCACTCGGTGGCTTCCTTGTTCTCGCCCGTGTTCTTGTCGCGCCAGCGGTCGGTGGTGGCGATGGTCACGTTGGCCACCTGATCGCCACTCGGGAAGGTGCGCATTTCGGGATCGCGTCCGAGGTTGCCGACGATGATGACTTTGTTGACGGATGCCATGAGTGAAATACCTTTACATAGGGAAGTGGCCCGGGCATAGAGGGATGGATCCCGGGCCAGACGCGCCATTGTGCCGCAAGCCGTCCGCCGATGGCAGGGGGCGGATATCCCGCGGCAACCGCCTGTGGCGGCGGCTTGTAACCGTCTGAAAATCCGCCGTTCAGCCGTGGCGGCCCACGGGGCGCAGCGGCCAGGTGACGACCAGCCACAGCACGGCCAGGACGCTCGTCAGGGTGAACAGGCCCGGCATGCCGGCCCATTTGGCGACGGCGCCGCCCAGCGCGCCGCCTGCGAACAGGCCCAGCGATTGCAGCGTGTTGTAGGCGCCCAGCGCCGCGCCGCGCAGCGGGGCCGGGGCCATGCGAGAGACCAGGCTGGGCTGGGTGGCCTCCAGCGCGTTGAAGCCGCAGAAGAACACGAACATCAGCACGGCCATGGCCCACAGCGGCGGCTGCGCGCCACCGGCCGCCAGCAGGCCCAGGCCGATCTGCACGAGGGTGATCAGGGCGATGGCGCCCAGCAGGGCCGCGCGCAGGCGCCCGCGCCGCTCCATGGCGAACAGGCCGCCCATGGCGGCGAAGGACAGCGCCACGGCCGGCAGGTAGACATGCCAGTGCGCCTGCTTGTCCAGGCCTGCCTGCACCAGCATGGCGGGCACGGCCACCCACATGGACATCTGCACGGTGTGCAGCACGAAGACGCCCAGGTTCAGGCGCACCAGGTCGCCATGGCGCCACAGCTCGGCCATGCGGCCGCGCGGCTGGTCGGCGTGGCGCGCGGGCTCGGGCGGGACGACCCAGAGCACGACGGCAATGCCCGCCAGCGCCAGGGCGTAGGTCAGGCCGAAGATGCCGGGCAGCCCGCCCCAGGCAGCCAGCAGGGGGCTGAGCACCAGGGCCAGCGCAAACATGAGTCCGATGCTGCCGCCCACCATGGCCATGGCCTTGGTGCGCACGCTGTCGCGCGTGAGGTCGGCCAGCAGCGCGGTCACGGCGGCCGAGACGGCGCCTGCGCCCTGCAGGCCCCGGCCCCACATCAGGCCCAGCAGCGAGTCGGCCGTGGCCGCCAGCAGGCTGCCCGCCGCAAAGACCAGCAGCCCGGCGACGATGACGCGCTTGCGCCCGAACCGGTCCGAAGCCAGGCCCAGCGGCAGCTGGAACACGGCCTGGGTGAGCCCGTACAGGCCCATGGCCAGGCCGATCATGGCCGGATCATCCCCTCCCGGGTATTTGCGCGCCTCCAGCGCGAACACCGGCAGCACCAGGAACAGGCCCAGCATGCGCAGCGCAAAGATCAGCGCCAGGCTGGCGCTGGATCGGCGTTCCTGCGAGGTCATGCGGCCCGATGCGGCCGAGGAGGGGGCTGGCGCCTGGGCGCCGTGGACGGGTGTGGGGGAATCGAGCACGGGGTGCACTGTTGTGGGGGCAAGCAATCCGCCATTCTCGCCCATAGGCCGGCGCTGCGGGGTGGCTGGGTTATGCAAGACAGTTTTGTGAATGGGCGCCGCAGAAGGCCCTGCCGCCCCGCAGACCGAGCCGCCATGCGGTGGCACGGGTTCTGACCTATCATGGCGGGTTAGCCTTCGCAGGGGTTTTCCCGATGCCTGGTTCCCACACGATTTCCGAAGACGGCGGCCTGGACCGGGCCGCCGACTCCCGCTCCCAGCCCGACGGCCGCTACCTTGGCCTGGCGCTGGCGCAGTCACGCATCGCCATCCGCGGTGCGCGCACGCACAACCTCAAGAACATCGACCTGGACATTCCGCGCAACCGCCTGGTGGTGATCACCGGGCTGTCGGGCTCGGGCAAGTCCAGCCTGGCCTTCGACACGCTGTATGCCGAGGGCCAGCGCCGCTATGTGGAGAGCCTGTCGGCCTATGCGCGCCAGTTCCTGGGGCGGCTGGACAAGCCCGATGTGGACCTGATCGAGGGCCTGTCGCCCGCCATCAGCATCGAGCAGAAGGCCACCAGCCACAACCCGCGCTCCACCGTGGGCACGGTGACCGAGATCAACGACTACCTGCGCCTGCTGTTCGCACGCGCCGGCACGCCCTACTGCCCCGACCACAACCTGCCGCTGCAGTCCCAGACCATCAGCCAGATGGTGGATGCGGCCCTGGCCCTGCCCGAGGACACGCGCCTCATGGTGCTGGGGCCGCTGGCGCGCAACAAGAAGGGCGAGTTCGCCGAGCTGTTCGCGCAGATGCAGGCCCAGGGCTATGTGCGCTTTCGCATCGACGGCAAGATCCACGAGTCCCATTCCCTGCCCACGCTGGAGAAGAACGAGCGCCACGACATCGACGTGGTGATCGACCGCCTCAAGGTGCGCGCCGACGCCCAGCAGCGCCTGGCCGAGAGCTTCGAGGCCGCCCTGCGCGCGGGTGGCGCCGACGCCGGCGGCCGCGTGATCGCCCTGGAGATGGACAGCGGCAAGGAACACCTCTTCAGCGCCAAGTTCGCCTGCCCGCTGTGCAGCTATTCGCTGCCCGAGCTGGAGCCGCGCCTGTTCTCGTTCAATTCGCCCATGGGCGCCTGCCCGGGCTGCGACGGCCTGGGCTGCACTGAGTCCTTCGACCCCGAGCGCGTGGTCGCCTTCCCTACGCTGAGCCTGGCCAGCGGCGCCGTCAAGGGCTGGGACCGGCGCAACGGCTACTACTTCTCCATGCTGGAGAGCGTGGCGCGCCACTACGGCACCGATGTGGAACTGCCCTTCGAGGAGCTGCCCGAGAAGGTGCGCCATGTGGTGCTCTGGGGCTCGGGCGAGGAGGAAATGCCCTTCAGCTACGTCTTCGACAGCGGCGCGCGCAAGGGCGAGTCCATGGTCAAGAGCCATCCCTTCGAGGGCATCATTCCCAACATCACGCGGCGCTGGCGCGAGACCGAGTCCAGCGTGGTGCGCGACGATCTGGCGCGGCTGCGCAGCGTCGCCGTCTGCCCCGACTGCGGCGGCACGCGGCTGCGCCGCGAGGCGCGCTTCGTGCGCATTGGCGAGGGCGAGCAGGCCCGCGCCATCTACGAAGTGGGCCACGCCACGCTGGCCGAGGCCCATGCCTGGTGCGCGTCCCTGCAGCTGTCGGGCGCCAAGGCCGAGATCGCGGGCAAGGTGGTGCGCGAGATCGCCTCGCGCCTGCTGTTCCTCAACGACGTGGGCCTGAGCTACCTGAGCCTGGAGCGCGGCGCGGACACCCTGTCCGGCGGCGAGGCCCAGCGCATCCGCCTGGCCAGCCAGATCGGCAGCGGCCTGACGGGCGTGATGTATGTGCTGGACGAGCCCAGCATCGGATTGCACCAGCGCGACAACGACAAGCTCATCGGCACGCTGCAGCACCTGCGCGACATCGGCAACAGCGTCATCGTGGTCGAGCACGACGAGGACATGATGCGCGCGGCCGACCAGATCATCGACCTGGGGCCCGGCGCGGGCGTGCATGGCGGCCGCGTCATGGCCCAGGGCAGCTACGAAGAGGTGCGCGCCAATCCCGATTCACCCACGGGCCGCTACCTGGCGGGCACCCAGCGCATTGAAGTGCCTGCGCGGCGCACGCCCTGGCAACCGGTGCTGGAGGCAACGGCCGAGGGCGAGGCCCGGCCAGCGGCCAAGGGCTTTCCGGCCCGTGCCCAGCAGCCCCCGGCCAATCCCGACAACGCAACCGCCCCCGGCGCGCCGCAACTGCAGGCCCTGCGCGTCGTGGGCGCACGCGGCCACAACCTCAAGGGCGTGACGGCGGACTTTCCCGTGGGCCTGCTGACCTGCGTGACCGGCGTCTCGGGCTCGGGCAAGAGCACCCTGGTCAACGACACGCTCTATACCGAGGCCGCGCGCCAGATCCACCGTGCCGGCGGCGAGGCCGCGCCGCACGACGACATCATCGGCATGGGCCATTTCGACAAGGTCATCAATGTGGACCAGTCACCCATAGGCCGCACGCCGCGCAGCAACCCGGCCACCTACACGGGCCTGTTCACGCCCATCCGCGACCTGATGGCCGAGACCAACACCGCCAAGGAGCGCGGCTACGGCCCCGGGCGCTTCTCGTTCAACGTGGCCGGCGGCCGCTGCGAGGCCTGCCAGGGCGACGGCGTGGTCAAGGTGGAGATGCACTTCCTGCCCGATGTCTACGTGCCCTGCGACATCTGCAACGGCCAGCGCTACAACCGCGAGACGCTGGAGGTGCAGTGGAAGGGCCGCAACATCTCCCAGATCCTGGAGATGACGGTGGAGGACGCCCATGCCTTCTTCAAGGACGTGCCCACCATCGCCCGCAAGCTGCAGACCCTGCTGGACGTGGGCCTGTCCTATATCCGGCTGGGCCAGAGCGCGACCACGCTGTCGGGCGGCGAGGCGCAGCGCGTCAAGCTGGCCCAGGAGCTGTCCAAGCGCGACACGGGGCGCACGCTCTACATCCTGGACGAGCCCACGACGGGCCTGCACTTCGCCGACATCGCCCTGCTGCTCAAGGTGCTGCAGCAGCTGCGCGATGCGGGCAACACCATCGTGGTCATCGAGCACAACCTGGACGTGATCAAGACGGCCGACTGGATCATCGACATGGGCCCCGAAGGCGGCTCGGGCGGCGGTCAGGTGGTGGCCACGGGCACGCCCGAGGACGTGGCGGCCAACCCGGCCAGCCATACGGGGCGCTATCTGCGGCCCTATCTGGAGGCAGCGTCGGCTCCTGCGCAGGCCAAGCCAGGCCGCAAGAACGCAAAGTGAGGCCGGCCATGGACAGCAGCATCCGTGATTTCGTGGTGGTGGGCGCGGGCATGGCCGGTGCCTCGGTGGCCTGGCAGCTGGCGCGCGATGGCGGCGCCTCGGTGCTGGTGCTGGAGCGCGAATCCCAGCCTGGCTACCACAGCACGGGCCGCTCGGCCGCGCTGTATGAGGAGCACTATGGCCCGCTGCAGGTCCAGGCGCTGACGCGCGCCAGCCGCGCCTTCTACGAGCAGCCGCCGCAGGGCTTTGTGCAGGCGCCCATCCTGGCGCCGCGCGGCGTGCTCTATGTGGGCACGGCCGCGCAGAAGGACCTGCTCGATGCCGCCCATGCCGAGGCGCTCCTGCACTCGCCCCATGCGCGGCGCCTGGGCCCCGATGAACTCAAGGCCCTGGTGCCCTGCCTGAACACCACGCTGCTGGTCGATGGCTTTGCGGACGACGGCGCACGCGACATCGACGTGCACGGCCTGCACCAGGGATTCCTGCGCGGCCTGCGCCAGTGCGGCGGCGAGCTGCGCTGCAGCGCCGAGGTCCGTGCGCTGGCGCAGGCCGCAGGTGTCTGGACCCTGGACCTGGCCGACGGCAGCCAAGTGCGCGCGCGCTGCGTGGTCAACGCGGCCGGCGCCTGGGCCGATGCGCTGGGTGCGCTGGCGGGCGCAGCGCCCATCGGCCTGGTGCCCAAGCGGCGCAGTGCCTTCACCTTTGCCGTGCCCGAAGGCATGGATGCCGCGCACTGGCCCGCCGTGATCAGCGCCGACGAGGGCTTTTACTTCAAGCCCGATGCAGGCCAGCTGCTGGGCTCGCCCGCCAATGCCGACCCCGTGGCGCCGCAGGACGTGGCGCCCGAGGAACTGGACGTGGCCACGGGCATCTGGCGCATCGAGGAAGTGACCACGCTGCAGATCCGCCGCCCCTCCCACACCTGGGCCGGGCTGCGCAGCTTCGTGGCCGACGGCGAGATGGCCGTGGGCTGGGATGCCTCGCCTGCGCCGCTGCCGGGCTTTTTCTGGGTGGCCGCCCAGGGCGGCTACGGCATACAGAGCGCCTTCGGCTACAGCCTGCTGGCGCGCAACCTGCTGCGCGGCGAGCCGCTGGATGTGCGCCTGGCCGCGCAGGGCGTGCAGCCTGAACGGCTGTCGCCCGCGCGCTGTCAGCGCAGCTGAGGTTCGGTTGAAGCGTGCCGCTCAGAGCGGCGAGCGCCGCGCGAAGCGCACCACGGTCACGCCCGCACGCGCCTGGCGCACCGAGGGCATGACCAGCACGCAGTCGCCATAGGGCGTGATCACCGGCTCGCCATCGTTGTCGCCGATCACCGTGCCGGCCTTCTCGAAGCGCTCCAGCCCCGTGAACGGCGCCGTGAAGCGAAAGCCGCTGCTCTTGGCCACCACGGGCGCCGTGACTTCCAGCGCCCACTGGGCCGGTGCGTCGGCCTGCTTCCAGCCGGGCAGGGCGGCGTGCAGCGCGCCGTTGTCGAAGATGGCGGCCACTTCGAGGAAACGCAGGCACTGGTCGTGCGCCACGTCGCGGCTGGCCAGATCGCCGTGGAAGCCGCATTCGATCAGCAGCGAGCGCGAGTCGCCGGCCTCGGCGTCGGGCAGGCCGAAGCGCCCGTAGTCGCGCAGCCGCGTGCCGTCCTTGTGGCCGGCATCCACGACGATGTTCGCCGGCGCGCCCATCTGGCGTGCCAGATCGCGGTTGCGCGGCTGCATGCCGGTCAGCAGCAGCGGGGCCGAGGGCTCGTGCATGGAATGCAGGTCCAGCAGCCAGTCGGCCTGCTGCACGAAGGGGCGCAGCGCGGCGGCGCGGCGGCGTTCGCGGGTGCTGCCCTCGTCGATGCGTGCGTCTATCCACTGGCGGTTCATGTCCTCGTCCACGAAGCGCGAGGCATCGTGGCTGGCCGCGTCGAAGCGGTCGAAGGCATCGAGGTTGGCCAGCACCAGGGTCAGGCGGCCGTTGTCCAGCGCCAGGCCGTTGTTCAGGGCCTGAAGCAGCCCGGACACGGCCCAGGCGCCGCAGATCTCGTTGCCGTGCACCAGCGCGGAAATCATCACGTGGCGGCCCGGGCGTCCCGAGTCGAATTGCCACACGCCCTCGGTACCGGTATTGCCCGCGCGCCAGGCGCTCAGGTCGGGCAGGGGAAGGTCAAATCGCAAAGTTTCCATCACTCACTCCGTGGTCTACAACCCTGATGCAATGCGCACTGCCTTTGGAACTGGCGTGACCCAGGCGAGGGACAGCGAGCAAGGGCCGCCCCGCAGCGAGGCTGTCGTCCCCCTTCAAGGGGGAAGGCGCGGAGCGACTCAGGGGGTTATTTAGTTCTCAATATGGGCAAACTGGACGATTTTTGTGTACTTGGCGATCTCGGCGTTGATGTACTTGCCGGCATCCGTCTTGGGATCGGCCACCACCGAGCCTGCCTCTTCCATCTTCTTGCGGAACTCTGGCGAGGCCATGGTCTCGTCCAGCGCCTTCTTGACCTTGGCGGCCACGGGTGCGGGCAGGCCCTTGGGCGCCATCAGTGCGAACCAGACGTTGATGTCCACGTTCTTGTACTGGGGCAGCTCGGACAGGGCCGGGATGTCGGGCGTGATGGCCGAGCGCTTGGCCTCCGTCGTGCCCAGGGCGATGACCTTGCCCGCGCGGATCTGGGGCAGTCCCGAGGACAGCACGAACATGCCGAACTCGATGTTGTTGCCCACCAGGTCCGTGGTCAGGGGCGCCACGCCCCGATAGGGGATGTGGGTCATGTGCAGCTTGCCCTGCTCCTTGATCATTTCACCGGCCAGGTGCAGTGCCGTGCCCACGCCCGAGCTGCCGTAGCTGAACTTGCCCGGGTTCTTGGCCACCAGGGCGCTGAACTCGGCGGCTGTCTTGACGCCGGCCTTCTGCGAGGCCACCAGCACCATGGGCTGCGAGCCGATCATGCCGATGGGCGTGAAGTCGCCGATGGAGTACTTGATGCTCTTGTTGATCAGCCGTGCGATGGCCAGCTCGTTGTTGGCGCCCACGAACAGCGTGTAGCCGTCGGGCGTGGCCTTGACGGCCTTTTGCGCCCCGATGGCGCCGCCTGCGCCGCCCAGGTTCTCCACCACCACGGGCTGGCCCAGGCGCGAGGCCAGGCCATCGGCCACGAAGCGGCCCACCAGGTCGGTGCTGCCGCCGGCAGGGTAGCCCACGATCATGGTGATGGCACGGTTGGGGTAGCTGGCGGCGTCGTCGGCGAAGGCGCTGCCGGTGGCGGCGATCAGCAGGCCGCAGGCCAGGGCGGTGCGGCGCAGGAGGGAGTTGCTGGGCATGGGGTTATTCCTGAAATGTATGAGATTGATTGTGCGAAGGACTACCCAGGCATTTGGTGCTGATTCGGCACGAGGCGGAGCCATTGCAGCACCAAAACCCGCTTGTTCCACAGCGCGGTGCGGGTTTGCACCAGGAGGGCGCATGCATGCACCCGTCAGGCGCCCGTGATGTCGCTCCAGAACTGCTCGGCCGCAGGGCCCAGGTGGCGCTTGGGACGGTACAGGCGCACGTCGAAGTGCACTTCCAGGCCCGGGTCGCCGGCCACGGCCAGGCGGCCGGCCTGGCAGTCGCCGCGCACCATGGACCACGGCATCCAGGCCAGACCCAGGCCGCGCAGCACGTATTCGTAGTGGGCGTCGGCCGAGTCGCAGTCCACGCAGCGGCGCAGGCGCGGCGCCAGCGGATGCCGGGCCAGGTGGTCTTCCACCAGGCGGCCCAGGGCCATGCTGTGCGAGAAGGCCAGGTAGGGCACGGGAGCGACGGGCTGGTGGCTGGCCGACAGCTCGTACAGCGGACGGCCCTGGGCATCGGCGCGGGCCACGGGCACCAGCCTGTCCTGCATCACCGTCAGGTAGCTGAACTGGCGACCATCCAGGCGCACGCCAATGGCGGCGTGGTGGTAGACCAGCGTGAAGCTGACTTCGCCGCGCTGCAGCATGGCCACGGTCTCGTCCAGCGTGCGTGTGACCACGCGCAGCTCGGCCGTCTGCAGCACGCTGCCGTGGCGCGTCAGCCAGTCGGCCACGATGGTGCGCGCCAGCGTGCGCCCCGTGGCCAGGGTGATCACGCGGGCCTGGCGCCCGGCCACGGCCTGCAGTTCATCGTGCGACTGGGCCAGCGTGCGCACCAGTTGCTCGGCCGTATCGCGGAAGGCTTCGCCGGCCGGCGTCAGCCGCACGGGGCCGCCGCCGGGCTCGACCAGGGGCGTGCCGGCCCAGGCCTCCAGCGCGCGGATGCGCCGCCCGAAGGCCGGATGGGTGACATGGCGCAGCTCGGCCGCGCGCGTGAAGCTGCGCTCCTGGGCCAGCAGCAGGAAGTCTTCCAGCCATTTGCCTTGCATGGCCGGGCTTCCCTGCCGTCTCAGGCGGCGGCTGCGTCTTGCAGCGTCTGGCGCGTGGCCTGGGCGGCGGTGCGCGCGGCAGCAGCGAAGTCGTCGCCCTGCGACGCATAGAGCACCGCACGCGAGGAATTGATGATGATGGGGCCGCCGCCGATGCGCGCCGCCTTGACCGTGGCCACGGCATCGCCCCCCTGGGCGCCCACGCCGGGAATCAGCAGCGGCAGCGAGGGCGCGAATTCACGCACGCGCTCGATCTCCTGCGGGCGCGTGGCGCCCACCACCAGGCCGAGCTGGCCGTTGGTGTTCCAGGGCCCCTGCGCCAGGCGCGCCACATGCTCGAACAGGTGGGGCTGGCCCGGCAGGTCGGCCAGGCGCTGGGCCTGCAGGTCGTCACCGCCGGGGTTGGAGGTGCGGCACAGCAGGAAGGCGCCCTTGCCCTCGTACTGCAGGTAGGGCGTGATGGAGTCGAAGCCCATGAAGGGCGACAGGGTCACGGCGTCGGCGCCGTAGCGCTCGAAGGCTTCCTTGGCGTATTGCTCTGCCGTGGAGCCGATGTCGCCGCGCTTGGCGTCCAGGATGATGGGCACATGGGGCGCGACGGCGCGCATGTGCGCCATGAGCTTTTCCAGCTGGTCTTCGGCGCGGTGGGCCGCGAAGTAGGCGATCTGGGGCTTGAAGGAGTTCACCAGGTCGGCCGTGGCGTCGACGATGGCGGCGCAGAAGTCGTAGATTTTGCTTGCATCGCCGCGCATGGCCGCAGGAAAGCGGCTGGGTTCGGGGTCCAGGCCCACGCACAGCATGGATTGGTTCTGGGCGGTGGCATTGCGCAGCATGTCGAGAAAGGTCATGGGGCGCGATTTTAGCGATCGGCCCTTCCCGGGGCCTGTCGCCGGGCATCCAGCGGGCCTGGCGGCCCGCGGGCACAATCGGCGGCCTATGCCTGCCTTCACCGCCCGACAAATCCTTTTGCTGATCGCGCTGACCCTGATCTGGGGCATCAACTGGCCGGTGATGAAGCTGGGCGTGCAGCATTTCCCGCCGCTGAGTTTCCGCATGGCCTCGATGTGGGTGGGCCTGCCCATCCTGGCGGCCTTCGTGGTCTGGCGCCGCCTGCCGCTGGCCGTGCCGCGCGCCTATTGGCCCCGGCTGGCGCAGCTGACGCTGTTCAACATGGTGCTGTGGAACAGCCTGATCATCATTGCCATCCCGATGCTGTCCAGCGGGCGGGCGGCCATCCTGGGCTACACCATGCCCATCTTCTCGGCCGTGCTGGGCAGCCTGTTCTTCCATGACCGGCTGGCGCCGCGTGCCTGGGCGGGTGTGGCGGCGGCCTTGGCGGGCGTGCTCCTGCTGCTGTGGCACGAGGTCGGCGCCCTGGGCAGCCGCCCCATCGGCGTGGGCCTGATGCTGGCCGCCGCGCTGAGCTGGGCCTTCGGCACGCAGAAGCTGCGCCGCGCCGAGGTGCCCGTGCCCCTGCTGACGATGACGCTGTGGATGGTGGCGCTGACCGCACTGACGCTCACGGTGCTGGCCTTCGTCTTCGAGCGCCACCTGTGGCACTGGCCTGATGCTCAGGCCACGGGCGCCATCGTCTTCAACGGCGTGCTGGTGCTGGGCTTTGGCCAGACGGTCTGGTTCTTCCTGGCGCGCAGCCTGCCGCCCGTGGCGTCCACGCTGAGCGTGATGATGATCCCCGTGCTGGGCGTGTTCAGCGGCGCCTGGTGGCTGGGCGAGGTGCTGCACTGGCAGGACTGGACGGCCGTGGCGCTGATGGTGGTGGCCATCGCCTCGGTGCTGTGGCCGGCGCGCGGCCGCTGAGGGCAAGCAGGCGAAGGTCGGGAGAAGAAGACGCAGCCTGACTGCGCACACGGGCGCAGTCAGGCTGCAGGGCCTCAGCGTTGCGCCGTGGCCGGGGCGCCCAGCAGGCGCTGGATGTCGATGTTGTTGGGCAGCGCGTAGTCGTGGCTGCGCACGATGCGGCTGTCGTCGGTGCGAACCAGCTTCAGGCTCACATAGGTGTACTTGGCAGCCGCCGAGTACGTGCCCACCAGGACCAGGGCCGCATTGTGGTTGCGGGCGATGTCCTTGATCTCGCGCGACAGCAGCAGCTCGCCCGTGCCTTCCTTGACGTACACATCGCCGCGCAGCTTCAGCTCCTTGACGTTGTAGCCCTTGGCGGACAGCTGGGAGGCGTACAGCTCGCTGAGCGTGCGGCCCAGGGGGGCCGAGCGCGTCAGGTCGTTGACGTTGACCACGGTGGCCACGAGCACGGGCGCCTCGCCCAGTTCCTCGGTGTTCAGGCCCTTGACCAGCTCGTCCACGGCAGCGCGGCTGCTGGCGATGAAGGGGTTGGCTGCGGCCGACTGGTAGGTGGGCTCGCCGCGGCGCGCGGCCGACGATTCGGGCGTGGTCGCGGGAGCGGGCACGGCGCAGGCGGACAGCAGGGCCGCCGCAGCCAGTGCGGCAGGCAGGAGGGGCGTGCGCAGTGTCATTGGCCCACCACCTTCAGGTTCTTGGCGGGGAATTCGGGGCGCTCGTCCTCGGCCGTGAATAGCACGGCGTCACTCTTTTCGAGGTAGTAGACGTCGGTCTTGCGCGCCAGGTACTGGTTGTTGCGCACCACCGTCGTCGTCAGCACGAGTTCGGGGTTGGGCAGGCGCTTGCCGTGGCGCACGACCTGGGCGCCGTAGCTCACCTGCAGCTGGGCCTGGGCCGGCTGCTGCATGACGGTCACGCCGCTTTGCACGAGCTTGGTGATGATCAGCTCACGAAAGCCCTTGTCGAACTGGCTGGGCTCGGCAGGCAGGGCCACGTGGACCGGCGTGGTGCGCTCGATGCCGGTCTTTTGCAGTGTTTCCAGCGTCTTGGCGACGACATCGTTGGCCACGGAGTCCCAGTGGCCGGCAGCGCCGATCTTGGGCTGGGCCGTGGCTTCGAAGTAGCTGGTCATCGGTGCATTGACGCAGCCCGCCAGGGCCAGGCAGAGGCCCGCCAGGGCCAGGCCGCCAGCGGATTTGAACGATCGCATGGATTTCTCCTCGGTGCGGGGGCGCGCTGCGGCGGATTGCTGCAGCTGCGCAAAGTGTCGATTGTGGCTTCGCCGCGAGGCACTGACAAGAAAGTGCCCCGTATCCGGATGTTGCCGTGCTCAGCCGTTGGCGCGCTTTTGCAGGATCTCGAAGGCGGGCAGGGTCTTGCCTTCCAGCACCTCCAGGAAGGCGCCGCCGCCCGTGGAGATGTAGCCGACCTTGTCCTCGATGCCGTACTTGGCGATGGCGGCCAGGGTGTCGCCGCCACCGGCGATGCTGAAGGCGTCGGACTCGGCAATCGCCTGGGCCACGACCTTGGTGCCGTTGGCGAACTGGTCGAACTCGAACACGCCCATGGGGCCGTTCCAGACGATGGTGCCGGCCTTGCGCAGTTGCTCGGCCAGGCGGGCGGCGGTCTCGGGGCCGATGTCCAGGATCATGTCGTCGTCAGCCACTTCGGTGGCCTTCTTGACGGTGGCGGGCGCGTCGGCCGCAAAGGTCTTGGAGACCACCACGTCGGTCGGAATCGGCACCTCGGCGCCGCGTGCGGCCATGGCGTCGATCACGGCGCGGGCCTCGCCGACCAGGTCGGCCTCGGCCAGGCTCTTGCCGATGTTCAGGCCCGCGGCCAGCATGAAGGTGTTGGCAATGCCGCCGCCCACGATGAGCTGGTCCACGTTCTTGGCCAGCGACTGCAGGATGGTCAGCTTGGTCGACACCTTGGAGCCGGCCACGATGGCGGCCAGCGGGCGGCGCGGGTTGGCCAGGGCCTTGGTGATGGCGTCGATCTCGGCCGACAGCAGGGGACCCGCGCAGGCAATGGGCGCGAACTGGGCGATGCCGTAGGTCGTGCCTTCGGCACGGTGGGCAGTGCCGAAGGCGTCGTGCACGAAGATGTCGCACAGCGCGGCCAGCTTGCGGGCCAGTTCTTCCTTGTTCTTCTTCTCGCCCACGTTCACGCGGCAGTTCTCCAGCAGAACGACCTGGCCGGGCGCCACCTGCACGCCGTCCACCCAGTCGGCGACCAGGGGCACTTCGCGGCCCAGCAGCTCGCCCAGGCGGCGGGCCACGGGCGCCAGCGAATCGGCGGGCTTGAACTCGCCTTCGGTGGGGCGGCCCAGGTGGCTGGTCACCATCACGGCGGCGCCGGCCTTCAGCGCCATCTCGATGGCGGGCACGGAGGCGCGCACGCGCGTGTCCTCGGTGATCTCGCCGGCATCGTTCAGGGGCACGTTGAGGTCGGCGCGGATGAAGACGCGCTGGCCCTGGGCCTTGCCCTGGGCGCACAGATCGGAGAAACGGAGAATGTTCATGACGGCGGCGTTGCGATCGGTGGCGATCGCCATGGAATTGAAACGAAAAAGAGGTAAAGCGCGGCCATTGTAGGCGGCGTGCCCGCCCCGGCTGCGGGCGGGCGCACCGGCGATCCGGGGCATCGGGAGCCGCCTGTAATCCGGTTTCAGCCGGGGAGCCGGGCGCTCTCGGCCGCTCTTGGCCGCGCTGCGCCTACCAGCCCAGGCCGATATGCAGTGGCAGATAGACCGCCATGCCAAGCGCGATCGTTCCCATGATGCTGCGCTTGTAAAAAAAATACATGACCGCGCAAGCCAGGGCCGGCAGGCGCGCATCGACCACGGTGGAGATCAGCCGGCCGTTGGTCATCACGATCTCGGGCGCAATCACGGCCGCCAGGGCCGCCAGCGGCGCGTACTTGAGGCCGCGCTTGAGCCATTGCGGCAAGGGCACCTCGCGCTCTGGAATCAGGAAGAAGGCGCGTGTGAACAGCGTGATGGCCGCCAGGCCCACGCAGGCCAGCCAGGGCCACAGCCAGGACAGATCCATCAGAGCGTTTCCTTTTCCTTGGTTTGCACGGGCCGGGCGTCTTCGTCCAGCGGCAGCCGGGCATGGCGCTCGCCGCGGGCTGTATCGGGCGGGAGAATCACCGGGCCTGGCTCCCCTTTTTCAGGCGCCTGCAGGGCGCGCAGGCGCTGCTGCAGCGTTTCCGCCAGCAGGCCTGCGGCCACGGCTGCCGCGATGGCCACGAGGATATTGAGCTTGAGCGGCAGCGCAAAGGCCGCCACGGCCGCGCTGGCAGCAACCACGCCTGCCACCCAGGTGGCCCGGTCGTTGAGCATGGACAGCAGCACGCCCATCAGGGCCAGCACGCCCGCAAAGCCCAGGCCCCAGGACAGGGGCACCTGGTCGGCCAGCAGGATGCCCAGCGTGGACGGGATCTGCCAGGCCAGCCAGTTGGTCGATGCGGCGCCCCAGAAATAGGGCAACTGCTCGGGCTGGGGCCGGGCATCGGGGTAGCGCTTCATGAAGCCCACGAAGATCACGTCGCCGCTGAAATAGGCGATGGCCAGGCGGTGGCGCAGGCGCAGGTGGGCAAAGTAGCTGCGCCACATGCTGCTGAGGATGACGAAGCGCAGGTTCACGCAGATGGCCGTGAACCAGACCACCCACATGGGCGCGCCCACGGCCATCAGCGGCAGCACGGCCAGCTGGGCACTGCCGGCATAGACCAGCAGGCCCATGAACAGCGCCAGGGGCAGGGACATGCCGCTCTTGATCATGGCCACGCCCGTGACCAGGCCCCAGGCGCCTATGCCCAGCGCCGTGCCCGACATGTCGCGCACGCCGGTCATGAAGGCGGGATCGCGCGCAATGCCGCGTGCGCGCTCCACCAGGGGCTGCAGGTTCATGGCGTGCCGCCGCTGGCAGCACCGTCCAGAACGGCTCCTTCAGGCAGATCGAAGCCGCGCAGGAAATCGCCGGCCGCCAGCCGCTTGCCGCCCGCGCGCTGCAGCAGCGTCATGCACAGCACGCCATTGCCGCAGGCCACGCGCACGCCGTCGGCGCCTGCGGACAGCACGGTGCCGGGGGCTGCCGTCCCCACGGCGATGGCGGGGTCGGCGTGAGCCTCCCAGACCTTGATGGATTCATCGCCGTACTGCGTGGCGCCGCCCGGGAAGGGGTTGAAGGCGCGCAGGCGCCGGGCAATGGCCTCGGCATCCTGGCGCCAGTCGATCTGGCTTTCGGCCTTTTCGATCTTGTGCGCGTAGTTCACGCCCTCGGCGGGCTGGGGCGTGCGCGGCAGGCCGCCGCAGGCGCTCATCTCCAGCGCCTCGACGATGAGGCGCCCGCCCAGGTCGGCCAGCTTGTCGTGCAGGCTGGCCGTGGTGTCGTCGGCGGTGATGGGCAGGCGCTCGACCAGGCACATGTCGCCCGTGTCCAGGCCGGCGTCCATCTGCATGATGGTGACGCCGGTCTCGGCATCGCCGGCCTCGATGGCGCGGTGGATGGGGGCGGCGCCGCGCCAGCGCGGCAGCAGGCTGGCGTGGATGTTCAGGCAGCCGCGCGGGGGCGTATCGAGCACCCACTGCGGCAGGATCAGCCCGTAGGCGGCCACGACCATGACATCGGCCTGGGCCGCTTCGATGGCGGCGCGGGCGGCGGCGGCCTCTTCGGGGTATTTGCCGTCCAGGCGCAGGCTGCGCGGCTGGGCCACGGCAATGCCATGCTCCAGCGCGCACTGCTTGACGGGCGAGGCCTGCAGCTTCATGCCGCGCCCGGCGGGACGGTCGGGCTGGGTCAGCACCAGGGGGACGGTAAAGCCCGCGGCGAGCAGGCGTTCAAGGGCAACGCGCGCGAACTCGGGCGTGCCGGCAAAAATGACTCTCATGCAATCCAGTAGGGACAGTGGGACGGTGTGCAGGCTCAGCGACGGTCGTCGTCGTTGAACACTTCGTCGGTGAACATCACGCGGCGCACCACGCCGGCGGGGTCGATATGCACATGGGCCTGGCGGCGAATGCCATTTTCCAGAATACGGTAGGTCCAGATGTCGCCGTTGAAACTGTAGACCCTCTCGATCAGCGCAGGCGGGCCGAAGAGCTGGCGCACGCTTTCCCGGGTGTCCTCGCCATTGCGCAGGGCGTGGAAGCGTTCGATGGTGAGCGCCTGCTCCACGCGCACCAGGCGCTGGCTGGCGTCGAAATCCATGTGGTAGACCTGCTGGCCCGCAGGCTGCCGGCTGTAGACCAGGCGCGTGCCGCCACCGTCCAGCGGCAGGCTCAGGGTCGGGCGGCCCATGGAGCGCTCGATCTCGGAGCGCGGCGTGCCGGGCTTTTGCCACTCGGGCACGGCGCAGCCGGCAAGCAGCAAGGAAAAGGCCAGGGCAAGCAGCGCCCAGGCAACGAGGCCCGCGCCGTCCATCTTCCAGCGCGGCATGAAGCGAAGCGCTGGCAGGTGGGTCATGCGCGTTCTGCCTGTTTCTGCTGCTTGAGCAGCTTGGTCTTGATGCGGTTGCGCTTGAGCGGAGACAGGTATTCGACGAAGACCTTGCCCATCAGGTGGTCCATCTCGTGCTGGATGCAGATGGCCTTGAAGCCTTCGGCCTCGATGATGCGTTCGTTGCCGTTCTCGTCCAGCGCCTTGACCTTGATGGCGGTGGAGCGCTCGACCCCGTCGTAGATGCCGGGCACCGACAGGCAGCCTTCTTCGCCCAGCTGCGTTTCCTCGCTGGCCCAGAGCAGTTCCGGGTTGATCAGCGCAAAGGGCTCGTCACGGCCTTCGGAGACATCGACCACGACCACGCGCTCGTGCACGTTCACCTGGGTGGCTGCCAGGCCCACGCCCTGGGCGTCATACATGGTGGCGTACATATCCTGGACCAGCTGGCGAATGCGGTCATCGACCTTGGCAACCGGCTTGGCGACGGTGTGCAGGCGGGGGTCGGGATAGCAAAGAATGGGCAGAATGGACATGGCGTGGTCGGTGAATGTCGTTATTTTCGCCACTTTTCTGCCTGGGCGCAGCGGGACGACGCAATAAGCGTTGCCCTCTCATGGCCTTGCACGCAGAATCTTTGCTGATTTGTAAGACCTGTATGGCCGTTCATGACAAGATCGGCCGTGCCGCAGTGCCTAGGAGGGACGCTGCGTCAGCCACAAGAAGAGGAATTCCATGACTGCATTCGCCACAGCTCGTACCTGGACTGTCGCAACGGCCCTGATCGCTGCGTTCGCAGCGGCCCACGCGCAGCAGCTTCCGGTGACGGCATCGCAGCGCTCGGCCGCCCAGCAGGTGGCCCAGCAGGGCGTTCCCGTGGGCGAGCTGGCGCCCGATGCGCCCGACAGCTACACCGTCAAGCGCGGCGACACGCTGTGGGGCATCTCCGGCATGTACCTGCGCCGTCCCTGGCGCTGGCCCGAGCTGTGGGGCATGAACATGCAGGCCATCGCCAATCCCCACCTCATCTATCCGGGCCAGGTGCTGTACCTGGACAAGCGTGATGGCTATGCCCGCCTGAGCACGGCGCGGCCCATGGGCGACGGCGGCGAGCCCGGTGTGGTGCGCGTGTCTCCGAGCACGCGCAGCGAGTCGCTGGCGCAGGCGGCCCTGCCCACGCTGCAGCCCCATCTGATCGAGCCCTTCCTGGCCGAGCCGCTGGTCGTCGATGCCGAAACGCTGCTGCGCGCGCCACGCCTGATCGCCACCACGGACGAGCGCGTGCTCATGGCCAGCGGTGACCGTGCCTATGCGCGTGGCACGGCCGAGGCGCCGCTGCGCAAAGGCGACGGCCTGCCGCGCCAGTACCGTGTCTTCCGCGATGCGGTGGCGCTCAAGGATCCCATCTCCGGTGAGGTGCTGGGCTACGAGGCCAAGTACCTGGGCCTGGCCGATCTCATCGAGGGCGAGACCTCGCTGGAGATCGTGGACAGCAAGGGCGAAAAGCACGAGCAGGCCTCTCCCGCCACGGTGGACCTGTCGCGCGCCAAGACAGAGATGCGTGCCGGTGACCGCCTGCTGCCCGCACCGGAACGAACCTACATGAACTATGCGCCGCATGCGCCGCAGGCTGCCGTGAAGGCCCATGTGGTGTCCCTGTACGGCGACCAGGCCGTGCGCTGGGCGGCCAACAACCAGGTCATTGCCATCAACAAGGGCACGCAGGACGGCATGGACGTGGGCACGGTGCTGGAGCTGATCCGCCGTGGCGTGCGCATCGTGGACAAGACGGGCGACAAGAAGGAAGAAGTGCAGCTGCCCGACGAACGCAATGGTTACGCCATGGTGTTCCGCACCTTCGATCGCGTCTCCTACGCGCTGATCCTGGAGGCACGGCGCGGCGTCGAGGTGGGCGACAGCCTGACCTCGCCGGCTCCCTGAGCCCCAGCGGCCTGCCGGCAACGCCATGGCGGCCGCCTTGCAGTCCACCGACCGGCTCGCTCCCGAGGAGCTGTCCGCCTGGCTTCGGCTGCTGCTGACGCCCGGCGTGGGCCGCACCACGGCGCGGCGCCTGCTGGCGGCCTGCGGTGGCGCGCAGAACATCTGGAGCGGCCCTCCAGCCGCCTGGCACGGCCTGGTGACGGCGGCGCAGGCCCATTCGCTGCAGACCGTGCCCCAGCGCCTGGAGCAGCTTGTGGCGGCCACGGTGCAATGGCTGGACCAGCCCGCTTCCGGGCAGTTGCATGCCGTGCTTGCGCTGGGCCATCCCCAGTATCCGCAGGCGCTGCTGCAGACCGAAGATCCGCCGCTGCTGCTGCATGTGCAGGGCAGCGAGCGCTGCATGACAGGGCCGGGCCCCTGGTTCCCCTATCCACAGTCCCTGGCCATGGTCGGCAGCCGCGGGCCGACGGTCCAGGGCGCGGCCAATGCGCGTGCCATGGCGCAGGCGCTGGCCGAGGCCGGCCTGTGCATCGTCTCCGGACTGGCGCAGGGCGTGGATGGCGCTGCCCATGAGGGCGCACTGCGAGCGGTGCTGCGCACGGGCGCCCAGGCGGCGCCCGTCACCATTGCCGTCGTGGGCACGGGCCTGGACCAGGTCTATCCACGGCGCCACATCGGCCTGGCCCGCGAAGTAGCCAGCCACGGGCTGATCGTCAGCGAATATCCGCTGGGCACCGGCCCCATGGCCGCGCACTTTCCGCAGCGCAACCGCATCATTGCGGGCCTGTCGCAGGGCACGCTGGTGGTCGAGGCGGCCCTGCAATCGGGCTCGCTGATCACGGCCAGGCTGGCCAGCGAACAGGGCCGCGAGGTCTTTGCCATCCCCGGCTCCATCCACGCGCCCCAGTCGCGCGGCTGCCATGCGCTGCTGCGCCAGGGCGCCAAACTCGTGGAAACGGCGCAGGACGTGCTCGATGAACTGCAGGGAACGGCCGTGCGCCTGCCGATTGCCAAGCCCGTACCGGCAGCAGCGGCGGCAGCGGCAGCTGTCCAGTCCGCCCAGGACCATGAGAACGACGCCACCCTGCGCGCCCTGGCCCACGATCCGTTGTCGCTGGACGAGCTCATGGACCGCACAGGCATGGATGCCGCAGCCCTGCAGGCCCACCTGCTGGAGCTTGAACTGGAAGGCCGCGTGGAGCGCCTGCCCGGCGGCCTGTTCCAGCGCCTGGCCCAGGCCTGATCTCAAAAACTGGCGCGTCCCCAAGCGGGAGATGCCGAGCAAGAGCCGCCTCGCGGTGGGGGCGCCTAGCCGAGGGCATCGTCCCCCTCCCCCGCGAAGCGGGTAGAGAGGCGCCGTGCCCCGGGGGGAAGGCGCGCAGCGCCTCAGGAGGAGCTTAGCCTTTCAGGGTTCGCCTGAATCTTCTCCAGCGCATCGCGCGTCGCGCGCACCGTGAGCGCCTCTTCGTCATGCACGGACAGCAGGCCGGACTGCAGGTAGGAAGCCATGCGCCGCAGCTGAAGCAGGTGGCAGGTGCCATCGAGCGCGGCGAACAGGTGCAGCTGCTTGCGGCGGCTGCGCCAGGTGTATTGCACCTGGATGCGCGCGCCGTTGTGGTCCAGCGTGAACCAGCGGCCCGGCTCCAGCGAGGTGGCCCACTCCAGCATCACCGGGTCCACGGGGGTGTTGGTGCTCGGGATGACGTTGAGACCGGCCGTGTCCACGCCCAGGATCATCTCGATGTTCTCGGGCGACAGCGGCATGTCCTCGTCGAGCATGCCGTCTTCGCTGATGTACTGCTCCAGATGGGACAGCCGCTGGGCCATGGCTTCGATGCGGGCCGGTGCGATGGTCGCCGTCTTGGAGACGAAGGCTTCGGCCAGCGTGTCGGTGACCAGCTTGATGCGTGCGGACTGCCCCTCGCCCGTGACGCCGATCAGGGCCAGCCCTTCGCGCAGCGTCTGCAGCAGCGTCGGCAGCGTCTGGATCACGCGCGAGCGTTCCTGGCGCGTGGGCTTGGCGCTGGCGGCCCAGACCAGTTCGCTGGCGGCCTGCTTGAAGCGCATGGTGCGCGCGTCCTTGGCGCCGTGGCGCACGGCGGCCAGGGCCAGCACCTCGGTCCAGGTCTTGAACAGGAACTCGCGGATCTCTTCGCGCACCGGCATGTCGGTGAGCAGGTGGCGCAGCTCGATCGTGTACTGGATGGCCAGGGTTTCCTTTTGCTCCACCTGCTGGGCCACGCTGACGATCTTGGCCTTGTCCTGCGACTGGGTCAGGTAGCGCGCCAGGAAGTCCTCGAACTCGCGCAGCACCAGCACGAAGACCTTCTGGCCGGTCTCCGGGTACTGCTCGATGACCTGGACGATGCGCCGGATCTCCGACTCCAGCGCGCTGCCGCTGATGCTGGAGGCGTCGAACCCCATCACGCACGAACCCAGGCGGTCGATCAGCAGCCGGGCCGGGTGGCGCAGGTTGCTGAAGAATTCCGGCTCGGCCAAGGCCACGCGCAGCACGGGCACCTGCAGCCGGGCAAACCAGACGCGCACCGAGGGCGGGATGCGGTCCTCGGTCAGGATGGCCTGGAACATCAGGGCCACGATCTCGATGGTGGCCTTTTCGCCCGAGGTGGTGGCCTTGCGCTTGAGCTCGGCCGAGCGCTCGCGCACCTGGCCCACCAATTGGCCGATGGCGGCCGGGCTGGCATCGATTTGCAGCGTGGTCAGTCCCCGGGCCAGCATCTGCTGGTACTGCGTCTGGGCCACGACGCGCTGCTCCAGCAGGGCCTGGGTCAGCGCGGCCGATGCGGGGGCCTGCTGCAGGCCACCGCCCACGCCGCCCACGCCGCCCACGCCGGGCACCAGGCCCGGCACGCCCACGCCCGGCTGCATGAGCAGGCGGCGCAGTTGGCCCACGACTTCATGGGCGCGGTGGCGTGCGCGCGAAAGTGTTGTCAGGCCCACGGGCATCTGGCCCTGGGGCAGTGCTCCGTTGGGCGGATAGGAGGCGGCAGCGCCCGGCGCGCCGCCCATCTGCGTGGGCGCATAGGCTGAGGAAGGCTGCGAGGTCGAGGCAGGCGCCGTGGCCGGGCCCAGGCCCATGGCGCGCGTGGAGTGGCCGCCCTCGGTGCGCCGCACCCGCATGGCCACGTCCTGCGAACGGGTGACGCCCTGGCCATCCAGCAGCTGGTGGGCCGCCTGGTATCCGGCCACCAGCAGCGGTGCCAGGGCTGTCTGCAGCAGATCCATCACGCGCTGCAGATCGCCGCGCTGCAGGCCGCTGGCGAGCCATTGCTCGACCAGATGGCGGCACACGGACTCGCTGCGCAGAATGTCGTCGGATGGCAGTTCCTGGTTTTCGATGGCCTGCATGCGCAGGCGCAGCGTATCGAAGACGGGTGCCGTGGCCTCCCCCATGGCCAGCGCCATGCGGGAGGCCAGGATCTTGTTCTCCACCACATCGTCGCTGAGCAGTTCGAACTGCAGCGCCCCGCGCTGCGGCACCGGAGCAGCAGCCGCCGCCTTGGCTGGCTGCAGTGCGCCCTGCAGCGCCTGCATGCAGGCATTCAGCCAGGCCGCCTGGTGCTGGCGGTAGCTGGACCAGGCCTCGCGACGCTCCTGCATTTCACGTGCGGTGCCCACGGCCTGGGCCTGTTGTTCCATCTGGGCCAGCAACTGCTGGGCCACGCCGGGCAGGCCCTTGCACAGTCCACGCACCCAATGCAAACGCGCCTGCTGGCCCAGTGAAGACTGGGTGCCAGCAGGCGCGTTGGAAGGGGTGGGCAGGGAGGGCATGCCCGCGAGTGTAAGCCGGTACAGGTCTAGAACATCTGCTTACACGGTGGCGCCAGCGTTGGGATCGTTGGGGTCCGTGGAAGCCTTGGGCGCCTTGATCAGATCCTCGCGCTTGACGCCCAGCCACATGGCGATGGCGGCGGCCACGAAGACCGAGGAATAGATGCCGAAAAGGATGCCGATGGTCAGCGCCAGCGCGAAGTAGTGCAGGCTGGGACCGCCGAAGAAGAACATGGACAGCACCATGGCCTCGGTGGAGGCGTGGGTGATGATGGTGCGGCTCATCGTGCTGGTGATGGCGTGGTCGATCACCTCGGTGGTGCTGAGCTTGCGGAACTTGCGGAAGGCTTCGCGGATACGGTCGAAGATCACGACCGACTCGTTGACCGAGTAGCCCAGCACGGCCAGCACGCCGGCCAGCACGGACAGCGAGAACTCCCACTGGAAGAACGCGAAGAAGCCCAGGATGATGACCACGTCGTGCAGGTTGGCGATCACGGCGGCCACGCCGAACTTCCATTCGAAGCGCATGGCCAGGTAGATCACGATGCCCAGCACCACGAAGCCCAGGGCCATCAGGCCGTTGTGCATGAGTTCGTCACCCACCTGCGGGCCCACGAACTCGGTGCGGCGCAGCGTGACTTCGGCGTCTTCCTTCTTGAGCGCCGTGAGCACCTGCTCGCTTTGCTGCGCGGAGGACACGTCCTTTTGCACGGGCAGGCGGATCATCACGTCGCGCGATGTGCCGAAGTTCTGCACCGTGACGTCGCTGTAGCCCAGCTTGGAGACGGTATCGCGCACCTTGGCGATGTCGGCGGTCTGGGTATAGGCCACCTCCATCACGGTGCCGCCCGTGAACTCCACGGACAGGTGCAGGCCGCGCGTGAGCAGGAAGAACACGGCCAGCGCGAAGGTGATGAAGGAGATCGCGTTGAGGACCAACGCGTACTTCATGAAGGGGATGTCTTTGCGGATGCGGAAGAACTCCATGGTCTTCCCCCTTTCAGTTGTTGGCGCCGGAATCGGCGACGCTGGAACCCTTGGCCGTCACCGAGCGCAACTGGCTGGTGTCTTCCGGCTTCCAGACCTGGCCGATGGAGATGCTCTTGAGCTTCTTGCGGCGGCCGTACCAGAGGTTGACCAGGCCGCGCGAGAAGAACACGGCCGAGAACATGCTGGTCAGGATGCCGATGCAGTGCACCACGGCGAAGCCGCGCACCGGGCCGGAGCCGAAGGCCAGCAGCGCCAGGCCCGCGATCAGCGTGGTCACGTTCGAGTCCAGGATGGTGTGCCATGCGTTCTCGTAGCCCGCATGGATGGCGGCCTGCGGCGAGACGCCGCCGCGCAGTTCCTCGCGGATGCGCTCGTTGATCAGCACGTTGGAGTCGATGGCCACGCCCAGCGCCAGCGCCATGGCGGCGATGCCGGGCAGGGTCAGCGTGGCCTGCAGCATGGACAGGATGGCCAGCAGCAGCAGCACGTTGACCGACAGGGCCACCGTGGAGATCACGCCGAACAGCATGTAGTACACGCACATGAAGGCCGCGATGGCCACCAGGCCCCAGACCACGGAGTGGATGCCGCGGTTGATGTTGTCGGCGCCCAGGCTGGGGCCGATGGTGTATTCCTCGATGATCTCCATGGGCGCGGCCAGCGAGCCGGCACGCAGCAGCAGGGCCGTGTCGTTGGCTTCTGCCGTGGTCATGCGGCCCGAGATCTGCACGCGTCCGCCACCGATCTCGGTACGGATCACGGGAGCCGTCACGACCTCGCCCTTGCCCTTTTCGAACAGGATGATGGCCATGCGCTTGCCCACGTTCTCACGCGTGATGTCCTTGAAGATGCGCGCGCCCTTGGCATCGAGCACCAGGTTGACCGTGGGTTCCTGGGTCTGGCTGTCGAAGCCGGGCTGTGCGTCGGTAAGGTTCTCGCCGGTCAGCACGACCTGCTTTTGCACGATCACGGCCTGGGCGTTGCGGTCCAGGTAGCGCTCGGAGCCGAATGGCACGGGGCCCGAGCCCAGCTCGGCGCCGCGCGCCTCGGAGGATTCGTCGACCAGGCGCACTTCCAGCGTGGCCGTGCGGCCCAGGATGTCCTTGGCCTTGGCCGTGTCCTGCACGCCGGGCAGCTGGACGATGATGCGGTCCAGACCCTGCTGCTGGATCACGGGCTCGGCCACGCCCAGCTCGTTGATACGGTTGTGCAGGGTGACGATGTTCTGCTTGAGCGCCTGCTCCTGCACCTTGCGCAGGGCTTCGGGCTTGATGGAGGCCAGCAGCTTGAAGCCGGCGCCATCAGGCTCGGAGGTGGCCGCCAGATCGGGGAACTGGTCGGTGACCAGATTGCGGGCGGCCGTGAGCATGGCCTCGTCGCGCACGCGGATCTCGACGGTGTTGCCGTTGCGCGAGACGCCGCCGTGGCGGATGTTCTTGTCGCGCAGCGAGGTGCGCAGGTCGCCGGCAAAGGAGTCGGCCTTCTTGGTCAGGGCCGCAGCCATGTCCACCTGCAGCATGAAGTGCACGCCACCGCGAAGGTCCAGGCCCAGGTACATGGGCTTGGCGCCGACGGCCGTGAGCCATTGCGGCGAGCGCGACACCAGGTTCAGCGCCACGATGTAGGCCGGGTCGTTGGCATCGGGGATCAGGGCCTTCTGGATCACGTCCTTGGCCTTGAGCTGCTCGTCGGGCGTGTTGAAGCGCGCCCGCACCGAGGTGCCCTCGATGGTCAGCACATCGGGCTTGACATCGGCAGCCTTCAAGGCCTCCTCGACCCTGTGCAGCACCGCGTTGTCCACCTTGACGGTGGCCTTGGCCGAGGAGACCTGCACCGCAGGCGCCTCACCGAAAAAATTGGGCAGGGTGTAGAGCACCCCCACCAGCAGCGCGATCACGATGATCGCGTACTTCCAGACCGGATATCGGTTCATGATCGCGCTCTTCGCTCTTTGTAGACAGCAACGCACAAAAGGGTGTGCTGCCGCCTGCGCGGTCCGCACACCCGCAAGACAGGGACAGCGCTTACTTCAGCGTGTCCTTGGGCAGCACCTGTACGACGGCGCTGCGCTGGATCTGGACTTCCACACCCGAGGCGATCTCGATGTGCAGGAATTGCTCGGACATGCGCGTCACGCGGCCGATGATGCCGCCGGACGTTGCCACTTCGTCGCCCTTGGCCAGCGCCTCGATCATGGAGCGGTGCTCCTTCTGGCGCTTCATCTGGGGGCGGATCATCACGAAGTACAGCACCACGAACATCAGTGCCAGCGGTGCCATGCCGTACAGCTGCGACATGAAGTCGCCACCGGAGGCTGCTGCTGCGGGTGCGGTCTGGGCAAAAGCGGAAGAAATAAACACGGGCAAGACTCCAGGATTGGAAGGTCGAAAAAGGGTCGCTGCGCACGCCGTATGCACGGGCCCGCGCAGGAGAACGGAGCATTGTATGCGTCAGCCCTGACCCACATGGGCTGCCAGGATCTGGCGGCTGCGGGTTTTTCGGCGACGATGGCTGCAACTGGCTGCCATCTGCCGTTTTTAAAGGGGTGGAGCGCGGTTTTTCGTGATTTTTGCGCCCGGCTTGACGGTCCATGGAACGGACCCTGACGGAGCCGCGCCGCCCACACCTTGCGGTGCGGACGGCGGCAGCGATCTTACAGGAGGCCCCTGGAGCGGGGCGGTCCGTGTGGTTTCAGGCGACGCCGACGGCGGGCTTGCCCGTGCTGCCCGCACCCCGTGACGGTGCGCTCCAGCGTGCCATCAGCGCCTTCCACTTGATGCGGGCCGCTGCCAGGTTGCGCTCCTTGACATGGCCGTAGCCGCGGATGTCCTCGGGAATGCTGGCGATCTCCACGGCCAGCGCCAGGCGCTCGGGCGTGAGCTCGGCCAGCAGGCCTTCGATGCACTGGCGGTATTCCTGGATCAGGGCGCGCTCGGTGCGGCGTTCCTCCGTGCGGCCGAAGGGGTCCAGCGCCGTGCCGCGCAGGCCCTTCATCTTCGCCAGCACTTCCATGGCCTTGCGCATCCAGGGACCGTATGACTTCTTGACCAGATGGCCGTGCTCGTCCTTGCCGGCCGACGACGGCGGCGCCAGGTGGTGGACCACGCGGTAGTCGCCCTCGAACATGCCGGCGATGCGCTGGCTGAAGGCCGCATCGGTGTGCAGGCGCGCGACCTCGTACTCATCCTTGTAGGCCATGAGTTTGAACAGATATCGGGCCACGGCCTCCGACAGGCGCGTGCCCGAGCCCGCCACGCCGCGCTCGGCGGCATGGACCTTGTCCACGAAGGCCTGGTACTCGGCCGCATAGGCGGCGTTCTGGTAGCCCGTGAGGAAGTCCACGCGCTTGGCCACCATCTCGGTCAGCGAGGGCTTCTTGACGAACTGGATTACCTGGGCCGTCTGGAACAGGGCGCGCACGGCAGCCAGGTCATGGGCGCAGCGGCGGCCCCACTCGAAGGCGGCCTTGTTGTTGTCGGCCTGCACGCCGTTGAGTTCGATGGCGCGCATCAGCGCGGCATGCGACAGCGGCACGCGGCCCTTTTGCCAGGCGTAGCCCAGGATCAGCGGGTTGGTGTAGATGCTGTCGCCCAGCAGTTGCACGGCCACCTGCTCGGCGTCGAAGCTGCCCAGCAGCTCGGGGCCCACGGCCTGGGCCAGTGCGCTGGCGCAGCGGTCGTCCGGCGCCTGCCAGTCAGGGTTGGTGACGAAGGCTGCCGTGGGCGAGCCGTGGCTGTTGAGCGCCACGAAGGTGCGGCCCGGCTGCATCACGGACATGGTGGTCGGCGTGGCCGTGACGATGGGGTCGCAGCCGATCACCAGGTCGGCCTTGGCCATGTCCACCTTGGTGGTGTAGATGGCCTCGGGACGGTTGGCGATCTGGATGTGGCTCCAGGTGGAGCCGCCCTTTTGCGCCAGGCCGGCCGCATCCTGGGTGATCACGCCCTTGCCCTCCAGGTGGGCCGCCATGCCCAGCAGCGAGCCGATGGTGATCACGCCCGTGCCGCCGACGCCGGCCACGACGATGCCCCAGGCCTGCTCGGCCACGGGGAGCACGGGCTCCGGGATGGCGGGCAGCATGGACAGGTCGCCCTTCTTCTCCTTCTTGGGCTTCTTGAGCTGGCCGCCTTCGATGGTGACGAAGCTGGGGCAAAAGCCCTTCACGCAGGAGTAGTCCTTGTTGCAGGTGTTCTGGTTGATGCGGCGCTTGCGGCCGAACTCGGTCTCCACCGGCTCGACCGACAGGCAGTTGGACTGCACCGAGCAGTCGCCGCAGCCTTCGCAGACCAATTCGTTGATGACCACGGTCTTGTCGGGCGTGGCCAGCGTGCCGCGTTTGCGGCGGCGGCGCTTTTCGGTGGCGCAGGTCTGGTCGTAGATGATGGCCGTGCAGCCCTTGAGGGTGCGGAACTCGCGCTGGATGCGGTCCAGCTCGTCGCGGTGGTGCACGGTCACGCCCTCGGCCAGCGCCACGCCGTCGTACTTGGCAGGCTCGTCGGTGACGATGACCAGTTTGGCCACGCCCTCGGACTTGAGGCTGTTCATGATCTGCAGCACCGAGTGGCCCTCGGGCCGCTCGCCCACGCGCTGGCCGCCCGTCATGGCCACGGCGTCGTTGTACAGCAGCTTGTAGGTGATGTTCACGCCGGCCGCGATGCTCTGGCGTATCGCCAGCAGGCCGCTGTGGAAGTAGGTGCCGTCGCCCAGGTTGGCGAAGACATGCGCGTCCTTGGTGAAGGGCGCCTGGCCCACCCAGGTCACGCCCTCGCCCCCCATCTGCGTGAAGGTGCTGGTGGAGCGGTCCATCCACACCGTCATGTAGTGGCAGCCGATGCCGGCCACGGCGCGGCTGCCCTCGGGCACGCGGGTGCTGGTGTTGTGCGGGCAGCCGCTGCAAAACCATGGCACGCGGTCGCCCGTGGGCTGGCTCTGGGCGGCCTTGAGCGCGGCCTCGCGGGCGTCCAGCACGGCAATGCGCTCGTGCATGCGCTGGGCGATGTGTTCGGGCACGCCGATCTTGGTCAGACGCTGGACGATGGCGCGCGCGATGAGGGCCGGCGTCAGGTCCGCATTGGGGCGCAGCAGCCAGTCCTGGCTGGGATTGGGCACCGACCATTCGCCGCCGTGCTCATCGCTGAACTTGCCGACCACGTTGGGCCGCACGTCGGAGCGCCAGTTGTACAGCTCTTCCTTGATCTGGTATTCGATGACCTGGCGCTTTTCCTCCACCACCAGGATTTCCTGCAGGCCGCGCGCGAAGTCGCGCGTGATGGTGGCCTCCAGCGGCCAGACCACGTTGACCTTGTGCACGCGTATGCCCAGCTGGCGGCAGGTGTCGTCGTCCAGGCCCAGGTCGGCCAGGGCCTGGCGCATGTCGTTGTAGGCCTTTCCGCTGGCGATCAGGCCGAAGCGGTCGTTGGGGCCGTCGATCACGTTGTGGTTGAGCCGGTTGGCGCGCACATAGGCCAGGGCCGCATACCACTTGTAGTTCATCAGCCGCTGCTCCTGCTCCAGCGGCGCATCGGGCCAGCGGATGTGCAGGCCGCCGGGCGGCATCTGGAAATCCTCGGGCAGGATGATGTTCACGCGGTCCGGCTCCACCGACACGCTGGCCGAGGACTCCACCACCTCCTGGATGGTCTTCATGCCCGACCACAGGCCGGAGAAGCGGCTCATGGCAAAGGCGTGCAGCCCCATGTCCAGGATGTCCTGCACATTGCTGGGAAAGAACACCGGCGTGCCGCAGGCCTTGAAGATGTGGTCGCTCTGGTGGGCGGCCGTGCTGCTCTTGCTGATGTGGTCGTCGCCGGCCAGCGCGATCACGCCGCCGTGCCTGGCCGTGCCCGCCATGTTGGCGTGCTTGAACACGTCGGAGCAGCGGTCCACGCCCGGGCCCTTGCCGTACCACAGGCCGAAGACGCCGTCGAACTTCTTGGTCTCGGGATAGAGATCCAGTTGCTGCGTGCCCCAGACGGCCGTGGCGCCCAGCTCTTCATTGACGCCGGGCTGGAAGACGATGTTGTTGGATTCGAGGTGTTTTTTTGCGGCCCATAGCGCCTGGTCATAGCCGCCCAGCGGGGAGCCCCGGTAGCCGCTGATGAAGCCTGCGGTGTTCAGGCCCGCTGCAGCGTCGCGCTGGCGCTGCAGCATGGGCAGGCGCACAAGGGCCTGTACTCCGCTCATGAACGCACGGCCGTGCTGCAGAGCGTATTTGTCGTCGAGAGTGACCGTCTCCAGGGCGCGGCGCACGTCTTCGGGCAGTGGGGCATTCATGGCTTGTCTCCATCGATGGTCGGCGCCCTGTCATGTCCTGCCCGGAACGGGAAAGAGGCATGCACGGCACTCGTTGTCTGAACCAAATCGCCTTTTTTCAGTGTATTCGTGCTCGTCTGATAGGTCTTTGCTTTCTTTGCGCTGTTTCAAGTATTCTTGGCAAGAATCTTTCTTAAAAACGGTGTTTTGTGCAAACTTTGGACAAATTCGACATTGCCATCCTCGGCCACCTGCAGGCCGACGCACGCCTGACCAATGCCGAGTTGGCCCAGCGCGTGGGCCTGTCGGCCGCGCCCTGCTGGCGCCGTGTGCGGGCGCTGGAGGAGGCGGGCTTCATCCGCGGCTACCACGCCGACATCGACCGCCACAAGATCGGCCTGGGCGTGCTGGCCTTCGTGCGGCTCGATGCCGTGCGCACGGCCGGCACGCTGACGCTGGAGATGGAGGACGCCATCCGCAAGCTGCCCGAGGTCGTGACCTGCCACTACATCAGCGGCACCGGCACCTTCGAGCTACAGGTGGTGGCGCGCGACCTGGACAGCTTTGCGCAGTTCGCGCGCAACACGCTGCTGAACCTGCCCAATGTGAAGGACATGCAGACCAGTTTCTCGCTGGGCGAGATCAAGTCCAGCCATGCGCTGCCCCTGTCCCAGCTGGGGCCCATGGCGGGCAAGGGCCTGCCGGACCAGTAGCCGCAGGCCGGCGGACTGGCCTGTGAAGGTCGCGCCGAAGCGACAGTGTGCTCCTGCAAAAGGAGCAAAAAACGCCTGCCGCGCAAGGCGGTGATCGTGGTTCTTAGTGCAACAACCATTTCTGGCGCCACCCCCGCGTTTGGGCCGAGAATCAGGGGCACATGGCCGCAGAACAAACAACACCAGTCCCCGCCCAGCCGCCTGCCTCTGAATCCGAGCCTTCCACCCCGCCCCCGGCCGAGCCTTCGGGCATGGGGGCGCCGGGCACCCTGATCGAAGACCCGTCAGGCATGACGGCCGCCGACAAGGCGGCTGCCGAGGCCGAAGGCCAGAAGACGGCCCAGGCCCAGCAGGGCGTCTGGGCGCCGCTGTCCGGCCCCACCTTCCGCATGCTCTGGCTGATCTGGATGGCGGCCAATACCTGCATGTGGATGAACGATGTGGCGGCGGCCTGGCTCATGACCTCGCTGACCACCTCGCCCGTGCTCGTGGCCCTGGTGCAATCGGCCTCCACGCTGCCCGTCTTCCTGCTGGGCCTGCCCAGCGGCGCGCTGGCCGACATCCTGGACCGGCGCCGCTACTTCATCGTCACCCAGTTCTGGGTGGCGGCCGTGGCCCTGGTGCTGTGCCTGTTCGTGCTGTCCGGCCAGATGACGGCGCACTGGCTGCTGGTGCTGACCTTTGCCAACGGCATCGGCCTGGCCATGCGCTGGCCCGTGTTCTCGGCGCTGATTCCCGAACTCGTGCCCAAGCACCACCTGCCCTCGGCCATGGCGCTCAATGCCGTGGCCATGAACGCCTCGCGCATCATCGGCCCGCTGGTGGCCGGCGCCATCATCGCCAGCCTGGGCAGCGCATGGGTGTTCGTGCTGAACGCCGTGCTGTCCATCCTCTCGGGCATCGTGCTGATCCGCTGGAAGCGCCGCCATGTGGCCAACCCGCTGGGCCGCGAGCGCCTGCCCTCGGCCATGCGCGTGGGCCTGCAGTTCGTACGCGAGTCGCCCCGCATGCATGCGGTGCTGGCGCGCACGGTGTGCTTCTTCCTGCAGTGCACGGCCGTGATGGCCTTGCTGCCCCTGGTGGCACAGCGCCTGCACGGCCCCACCGAGGGCGGCGGCGGCGCCGAGACCTTCACGCTGCTGCTGGCCTCCATGGGGGCGGGCGCCATCGTGGGTGCCATGTTCCTGCCGCGCCTGCGCCAGGCCATGTCCAAGGAAAGCCTGATCCGGTCGGGCTCTGCCGTGCATGCGCTGGCCACGCTGGCCGTGGCCCTGTCGCCCAATGTCTACATGGCCGTGCCGGCCATGATGCTGGCCGGCATGGCGCTGATCTCCACCGCCAACGTGCTGGGCGTCTCGGCCCAGATGGCCTTGCCCAACTGGGTGCGGGCGCGCGGCATGTCCATCTACCAGATGTCCATCATGGGCGGTACGGCGACAGGGGCCGCTCTCTGGGGACAGGTGGCCAGCATGGTGGGCGTGCGGGGCAGCCTCATGGTGGCCGCCGCCAGCGGCGTGGTCTGCATGCTGCTGGTCCAGCGCCTGGTGCGCGACCGCCAGATCGAGGAGGATTTGAGTCCCTCCAAGGCCTTCCAGCGCCCCGAGGTCAACATCCCCGAAGCCGGCCGCGTGGTCGTCACCATCGAGTACCAGATCGACCCCACCCAGGCCGAGGCCTTCCGCGCCCTCATGCAGGAAAGCCGCCGCAGCCGCATGCGCCAGGGCGCGCTGGGCTGGAGCCTGCTGCACAGCATGAGCCATCCCGAGCGCTATGTGGAGCAGATCATCGACGAATCCTGGACCGAGCACCTGCGCCGCTTCGACCGCGTCACCGCCGCCGACGTGGCCCTGCGCGACCGCAAGCTGGCCTATCACAAGGGCAAGGAACCGCCGCGCGTCACGAGGTACTTCGATACCCCCTGAGGCGCTGCGCGCCTTCCCCCTGAGGGGGACGGCGCCCTCGCAGCGAGGCGGCTCTTGCTCGGCGCCCCTGGCGTTGGGCTGCGCCAGAGCGAGGGACAGTGGATAGAGATGTGTCTGCGCTGGTCTTGTGCCATGCGGGGCGAGCCTTGGCGCAAAGGATAAAACCGGCGCACCCCAAAGCGGGGCTGTCGTCCCCCTCCCTCGCGAAGCGAGTAGAGAGGGGGAAGCGGCGTAGCCGCTCAGGGGGTCACCTCAAGTGCGGCGCCTGGCTGGCAAGGCTGCGCGGCCAGAAGGCCCACAGGCGCAGGTTCTGCTTGATGCGGCCGGCCAGGTCGCCGGCTTCGGGTCCCCAGCCCATGAAGTAGTCGGCACGCACGGCGCCGACGATGGCGCTGCCCGTGTCCTGGGCAAAGACCAGGCGGTTCAGGGCCACGGTGGGCCCGGATGTGGACAGCCAGACCGGCGTGCCGTAGGGAATGCTCTGCTTGTCCACGGCGATGGAGCGGCCCGGGGTCAGGGCCACGCCCTGGGCGCCCTTGGGGCCGAATTGCAGGTCCAGGCCTTCCAGCGGCTCCTCGCGGAAGAAGACATAGCGCGGGTTGCTCCACAGCATTTCATTGACGCGGCCGGGGTTGGCGGCCACCCAGGCGCTGATGCCCGGCCAGGTGGCATCGCGCACCAGTCCCTGGTCCAGCAGCCAGCGGCCCACGCTCTTGTAGGGCTGGTCATTGGTGCCCGCAAAGGCGACGCGGATCGTGCGTTGCGCGCCTGTGGGCTCGGTGATGTTCAGGCGCCCCGATCCCTGGATGTGCAGCACCATCGCATCGACGGGGTCGCGCAGCCAGGCGATGGCGCGGCCTGCCAGGGCCGCCTGGGCCTCGGGCATCGTCTCGATCTGCTGGCGCGAGAACCAGGGCTTGCGGCTGCCGAAGCCGGCGCCGGCCGGCGTCTTGTACAGCGGCACGTTGAAGCCGTCGCCCGGCAGGCGCCGCGCCTCGAACAGGGGCTCGTAGTAGGCGGTCAGCATGCCGTCCGGGCCACCGCCCAGCGCTTCGATGCGGTAGGGCTGCAGATTGGCCATGAGCCAGGCGCGCTGCTCGTCGCCCGTGGCAATGCTCAGCTGGCGCACGTCCCGGCACAGGCCCGCGAAGACCGAGCTGGGCCGTTCGCAGTTCTTGAGCCAGGCATTCCAGGCTTCGTGCAGCGCGTCTTCCTGCAGGCCGGGCAATTCGCTCCAGTCGGCTGCGATCCAGCGGCTCTTGGTGGGGGTGCTGGTGACCAGCGGGGGCCTGGGTGTCACGGTGACCGGGCCTCCCGGCTGCAGGTCGGGCACGGGCGAAGGGTCATAGACCGGCTTGGTGGTGGTCGTGCAGGCGACCAGCGTCCCTACAATCAGCGCCATCGCGGCATGGCGCAGGAGGTGGAAATTCATGGGGTTGATTTTGCTCGAAGCACTGCTGGCCTTGGTGATTCTGGTCGCTATTGTGTGGTGGACCATGTTCTCCGGGCGCCGCAAGGGCGAGTTGCCCGTGGACACGCCACGGGATTCGCATCCGTCTCCAGACAAACCCTCCCCCGGGCAGGATCGCAGCGGCCCGTGACGGCCGTGGAGGCAGCCTCGCGGAGCGGGCGCCGTCCTACGGGTATGCCCTGCTCGCACTGATAGGCTGTGCGCAGCCTGCTTTCCACAATGGGGACCCTGGCGCTACCGCACGGTGCGTTCCCAAGATTCAAAAAGGAGTTTCCCATGCGCAAGCACATCGTTCTGGCCGCCGCAACGGCTGCCGCACTGTTCATCTCCGGCTGCGCGAACATGAGCGACACCCAGCGCCGCACGGCCACGGGTGCTGGCGTGGGCGCTGCAGCCGGCGCCGTGCTGGGCGCGGTCACCGGCGGCAGGGCCGGCACGGGCGCCGTGATCGGTGCCGGCGTGGGTGCACTGGGCACCTACATCTGGTCGCAGAACATGGAAAAGCAAAAGCGCGAGATGGAGCAGGCCACCCAGGGCACGGGCGTGAACGTGAGCCAGACGGCCGACAACCAGCTCAAGCTCGACATTCCCAGCGACATCTCGTTCGATACCAACCGTTCCGACATCAAGGGCAACTTCGCCCCCATCCTGGACCGCTTCGCTGAAGGCCTGCGCAACAACCCCAATGCCGAGGTGCGCATCATCGGCCACACGGACAGCACCGGCTCGGACGCCATCAACAACCCGCTGTCGCTGGACCGCGCCAACAGCACGCGCAACTACCTGACCATGCGCGGCGTCTCGGGCGCTCGCATCGCCACCGAAGGCCGTGGCTCGCACCAGCCCGTGGCTTCCAACGACTCGGCCAGCGGCCGTGCCATGAACCGCCGCGTGGAAATCTTCGTGGGTGAGATCCCGCAGCAGCACCAGCAGCAGCAGCAGCCCCAGTATCAACAGCAGCCGCAGTACCAGCAGCCGCAATACCAGCCCCAGTACCAGCAGCCCCGCTGATCCCGGCTCTGGCCCGGATGCAACGCCCCGCAACGCGGGCGTTTTTGCGTGGGCGGCCACCTGGCTTGCCCTATGCTGGCACCCATCCATCAATGGGGAGTCGTATGAGTGAAGCAAGCACAGCAGGCATGGCCGACGTGGTCAGCCCGCTCGACAAGGGCCTGGGTGCGCTGTCGGCGCCCTGCGCGCCGCAGGACGCCGCAGCGCAGGGCTGGAATCTGCTGCGCGAGGATCTGGGCCTGCCGGCCGCCGTGCTCTCGCAGTCGCGCCTGGCGCACAACCTGGCCTGGATGCAGCGCTTTGTGGACGCCTACGGCGCCAAGCTCGCGCCCCACGGCAAGACGACCATGGCGCCCCGCCTGTTCCGCCAGCAGATCGATGCGGGCGCCTGGGGCATCACCTTGGCAACCGCCCAGCAGACACGCGTGGCCCATGCCCACGGCGTGCGCCGCGTGCTCATGGCCAACCAGCTGATCGGACGGCGCAATATGGCCGCCGTGGCCGAGCTGCTGGCCGATCCCGGTTTCGAGTTCTTCTGCCTGGTGGACTGCGCCGAGCAGGTCGAGCAACTGGCAGCCTTCTTTGGCGCGGCGGGCCAGTCCGTGCAGGTGCTGATCGAGCTGGGCCCGCCCGGCGGGCGCACGGGAGTGCGTTCCGATGCGCAGATGCAGCCGCTGCTGGACGCGCTGGCAAGGGCTGGCGTGGCCGTGCGGCTTGCCGGCATCGAGGTCTACGAGGGCGTGCTCAAGGAAGAGGATGCCATTCGCACCCTGCTGCGGCGCGCCGTTCTCTGGCTTGAGCGGCTCGCAAGCGATGGACGATTGCAGCGCAGCCCGGCCGTGCTCACGGGGGCCGGCTCGGCCTGGTACGACGTGGTGGCCCAGGAATTCGGCAAGGCCGATATAGGGGGAGCGCTGGATCTGGTGCTGCGCCCCGGCTGCTATCTCACGCATGACGCGGGCATCTACCAGGCAGCGCAGCAGCGCATCGATCAGACCAACCCCGTGGCGCAGCAGATGCGTGCCAGCCTGCTGCCTGCGCTGCAGGTCTGGGCCTATGTGCAGTCACTGCCCGAGCCCGGCCGCGCCATCGTGGCGCTGGGCAAGCGCGATACCGCCTTCGAGGCCGTGCCGCCCCGGCCCGCGCTGCGCTACCGCCCCGGTGATGCCGCGCCGGTGGCCGCACCGCCCCATTGGGAGGTCACGGCCATGATGGACCAGCATGCTTTCCTGAAGGTGGCCGAGGACGATGGCCTGCGCGTCGGCGACATGCTGGCATTCGATATCTCCCACCCCTGCCTGACCTTCGACAAATGGCGGCAGATGGCCGTCGTCAACGATAGCTACGACGTGGTCGACGTGATCGCCACGTATTTCTGAGGATGTCAGCCGTGCGTGCGCAGCAGGTTGGCCAGTTCCACGGCCGACTTGACCTGCATCTTGTCGAAGACGCGCGCGCGGTGGACTTCGACTGTGCGCACGCTGATGTCCAGCTGGTCGGCGATGAGCTTGTTGGGAATGCCTTCCACCACCAGCCGCATCACGTCGCGCTCGCGCTCCGTCAGTTCGTTGAAGCGCGCACGCACGGCCTCGCGTGCGCGGGTCTCGGCCTGGTGCTGGGCTGACAGTTCCAGCGCCTGCTCGATGCGGTCCACGAGCGCGTTGTCCGAAAAGGGCTTCTCGCAGAAATCGAAGGCGCCGCGCTTGACCGTGTCCACGGCCGTGGGCACGTCGGCATGGCCGGTCAGGAAGATCACGGGCATGCCCGCGATCTGGTTGCGCTCCAGCATGAGGTTGAACAGCGCCAGCCCGCTCATGCCGCCCATGCGCATGTCCAGCAGCAGGCAGCAGGGATTGCGTGGCGGCGGGCGCGACTGCAGCATGGCGTCGAAGGCCTCTGCGCTGTCATAGCATTCGCTGAGCAGGCGGCGCGAGCGCAGCAGCCAGGCCAGCGCTTCGCGTACATCGGTGTCGTCATCGACGATGTAGACGGTGGCGTCGGGTACAGGTTCCATGGGCCTATTGTTCCATCTATGGTTCCACCTGTGCCGGGTTGTGGGTCGGCAGCGTGAAGGCGAAGACGGTTCCGCGCGGGCTGTGCGGGCTGTGCTGCAGGTGGCCGCCATGCTGTTCGACCACGGTGCGGCACAGGCTCAGGCCCAGGCCCATGCCCTCGTTGCGCGTGGTGAAGAAGGGCGTGAACAACTGCTCCGCCACATGCTTGGGGATGCCGCTGCCGCAGTCGATGACGGCGAATTCCACCCAGCTGCGGCGCGTGCTGGCGGCCGCACGCCGCACGCGCAACTGCAGTTCGCGGTCCACGGTCTCGGGCGAGTCCATGGCCTGCATGCCGTTGCGCGCCAGGTTGAGCAGCACCTGCTCGATCATGGTCGGATCGCAGAGCACGGGCGACAGGCCGGGCTCGATATCGGTGGTCACGCGCACGCCCAGGTTGCGCGCCTGCAGGCTGACCAGCGGCAGCACGGCGTCTATGAGTTCGGCGGCACCTATGACTTCGCGTGACTGGTCGCGTCGCCGCACGAAGTCGCGCACGCTCTTGATCACGCGGCCTGCACGGTCGGCCTGGAAGCTGATGCGCTCCATGGCCATGCGCAAGTCCTGCAACTGCTGGCGCAGATGGGCTTCGTTGCCGGCGCTGCCTGCCGCACCGTCGTCGCTGCCCAGCATGTTCAGCGATCCCGTGGCGTAGCTGGAGATGGCCACCAGCGGCTGGGTGAGTTCATGGCTGAGCAGCGATGCCATTTCGCCCACGGTGGCCAGGCGTGCCGTGGCCTGCAGGCGCTCCTGCGAGGCGCGCGAGATCTCTTCCATGCGCTTTTGCTCGCTGATGTCGATGAAGGCGCTCATCCAGCCCGTGTGCTGGCCCTGGGCGTTGATCAGCGGCGCCTCGAAGATCAGCACCGGAATGCGTGTGCCGTCCTTGCGCATGAAGATGCTTTCGTGGCCCTCGCGCGGCGGCGGTGCGTTGCCGGACAGGCGGTTGTCGCGCCGGCGCGCGTAGATTTCGGCGCGCTCGGGCGGCCAGTAGGGCGCGATGCTCAGGCCCAGCAGCTCCTCGGCCGTGAAGCCCACCATGTTGCAGAAGGCCGGATTCACATAGCTGATGCGGCCCTGCAGGTCGCGCGCGCGCAGGCCCGTGACCAGCGAGTCCTCCATGGCCTTGCGAAAGGCCAGCGCATCGCCCAGGTCACGCTCGGCACGCAGGCGGCGGCGGTTGTCGCGCACCAGCACGGCGACCACGGAGACCAGGGCGATGGACATCAGCGTCACCAGGGCCGTGAGCACGTTGGGGAACACGCTGGGCGCGCGGTGCCAGCTGTCCATGCGCAGCACCAGGGTGCTGCCGGGCAGATCCAGCAGCTGCTGCGCCGTGAACATGCGCGTGCCGCGCCAGGAGGCGCCCAGCAGGGCCAGGCGCGTGCCGTCGGGCTCGGTGAAGGACACTTCCTGGGTGCGCGGCAGGTTCTTGCTGACCTGGGTGATCAGCAGGCTTTGCAGGCTGTAGGTGCCGATGACGAAGCCGATGATGTGGCCGCTTTGCGTCAGCGGCAGGCAGACCTCCATCATCTCCGTGCCCAGGCCCTCGGCCAGCAGCTGGAAGTAGCTGGGCGAGTAGGCGGGGCCGTTCAGGCGGCGCGCGTGGGTGCAGGTCAGCACGGCCTCGGGGTGGGTGTTGTTCGTGCGCAGCTGGTCTTCCCACTGCACATTGCGATAGGGGGTCTCGGCATGGGAGCGGATCTGCAGGCCCGCGTCGCGCCACTCGATGCGCATCAGCTCGCGGCGCACCTGCAGCAGTTCGGCGGCGCGGGTCTTCCATTCGGCGGGCTCGTTGTCGGGCGCGTTCAGCGCCTGCAGGTCCTGCAGGTTGCGGTTGAGCGCTGCGCGTATGTCGGCCACGGCATTGGCCGTGTCGCGCTCCAGCTTGTCCTGGACCTGGGAGGCCTCGTAGCGCCCGGCCAGCCAGACCATGGTGACGAGCATGCTCAGGACCAGGGCGACCAGCAGGCTCCATAGCGACCAGCGGCGCCAGGCCGTGCGCCAGCGGCGCCAGGGCCAGCGGCCTTCGGGCATGGGCGACATCGGCGGGTGCGTTGGATTCACAGGACGCGGTGCTCCAGGGCCGGCAGCTGGCGGCGCACATGCGCCAGGCGCTCGCGCTTGATCTCGCCCAGCACCACGCCGGCGCCCTCGGCCTGCTGGGCCAGCACCATGCCCCAGGGATCGGCCAGCAGGCTGTGGCCCCAGGTACGGCGGCCGTTTTCATGGTGGCCGCCCTGGGCGGGCGCCAGCAGGTAGGCCTGGTTTTCGATGGCGCGGGCGCGCAGCAGCACTTCCCAGTGCGCCAGCCCCGTGATGTGGGTGAATGCGGCGGGCACCAGCAGCAGGTCGGCGCCCTGCTCGGCAAGGCGACGGTACAGCTCGGGAAAACGCAGGTCGTAGCACACGCTCAGACCCAGGCGCCATGTCTCGCCCTCGCGCGAGGTGATGTCGCAGGTCACGGGCGTGTGGCCCGCCTGGACCACGGCGGCTTCCGTGTAGCGCTCGCGTCCGTTGTCGTAGTGGAACAGGTGGATCTTGTCGTAGCGCGCCACGCATTCGCCCTCGGGCGAGAACACCAGGGAGCTGTTGAGCACGTGGGCATCGTCATCGGCCACCAGAGGCAGGGTGCCGCCCACGATCCACAGCTGCAGCTCGCGTGCTGCGCGGCGCAGGAAGTCCTGGATGGGGCCTGCGCCGAAGCTCTCGCGGTAGGCCAGCTTGTCGGTGTCGCGCAGGCCCATGGCGCAGAAATACTCGGGCAGGGCCGCAAGCTCGGCCCCCTGGTCGCGTGCCTGGCGCAGCAGGGCCAGCGCCTGGTCGAGGTTGGCGCGCACATCGGGTTCCGACACCATTTGCAGGGCTGCGATTTTCATGGGTTCTCTCCTGAAGAAGCGGGTTCGGTGGCGCCGGAGGGCGTGCTGGCGGGGCTGTTGGCGGCAGGATCGGAGGGTGTCGTGGCCCGGCGCCGTGGCAGGGCCGTGACCTGGGGCTCGTCCCAGCTGCCGTCGATGCGGAATTCCTTGGTGGCCGCCGCGATCAGCGGGCCGCGCAGCAGCACCTGCGCCAGGAAGCTGCCCAGGCCGACCACGGGGTTGATGGCCGTGGCCACCAGGGAGGCCGTCATGGCATTGATCTCGGGCACCACCACCACATGCAGATTCTGCGTCTCCTGGACCAGGTCGGCCGTGCCCTCCATCAGCACGGCGGCGTTGACGCCCTTCATCTGCATGTTGTTGGTGCGCGCCACGCCGTCGGTGATCTGCACGTCGCCGCGCATGAAGTCGAAGGCGAAGCCGTTGCTGAACACATCGCGGAAATCCAGGGTCAGCCGGCGGGGCAGCGCCTGCAGGCTGAGCACACTCAGCAGCTTGGCCAGGCCCGGCTCGGCCTTGAGGAACTGGCCGGTCTGCACATCCAGGTGCATGGAGCCAGAGAGGCTGCGAAAGTCGGGCGTGATGGGCGAGCCCGTCCAGCCCGCCGAGCCCTGCAGCACGCCCTTGCCGTTGCCCACCACGCCAGGCATGTCAAAGCGCGTGAGCAGCTTGCCCACGTCGCGCAGGTCCAGCTGGAACTGCAACTGGCTGCGTCCCGGGTGTTCGGACTGGCCCTGGGGCAGGCGCCACTGGCCGCTGGCCGTCAGCGTGGCCTCGGGCGTGGCGATGTTGAAGCGCGACAACTGCCATTCGCGCGCCGCCGCATTGCCGGGAACGGGGCGGTTGCGGGCCTCCACTTCCAGGCGGCCCAGGGCGTGGCCTGACAGGTGCATGTCGTCCACCACGATCTGCAGGGCCGGCAGCTGGCGCGGCCCCTCGCTGAACAGGGCGTCCACGCGGTCGGATTTGGCCTCGGGCACCGTCAGGCGCGACAGCCGGGCCACCAGCTGCCCTTCGGGCTGGGCGTCCGTGCCTTCGCGAAAGCCCACATAGCCATCCAGCTCCTGGGAGGTGAGGTTGCTGTGCCACGAGCCGCCATCGCGCGAGATGCCCGCCACCACGTCGTGCAGCTGCCGCCCCTTGGCCTGCAGCTGCTTGACGCGCAGGGTCAGCCGGTCGGGGAGGTATTCGCGCGCCGGGTCCGCGGCATCGGCGGGCTCCGGCTTGGCGCCGCTGGACTGCGGCGCCAGTGCCAGCCAGTCGTCGAGATTGAAGAGCGGCAGCTGCACATGGGCCTGCACGCCCTGGCCCGAAGTGGAAGCCGTGCCCGCTTCCTGGCCGATGAGGATGCTGCCGTGCAGCACACGGCTGTGCTTGCCACTGATGTCGCGCTCATAGAACACCGAGCCCGTATCGCCCAGTTGCACGCTGATCTGGTCGCGCAGCGGGGCATCGGGCGAGGTGAAGCTGGCGGGTGCGAGCTGGTGGCTCACGTTCAATGGCTGGATGGACTCCGCCGCCTTGCCCAGCGGGGCGGGCAGGTTGATGCGCATGCCTTGCAGGCTGGACTGGACCTGGATTTCGGGTGTTCCGCGCCGCACCTTCAGCAGCAGGGAATAGGGCGACTGGCCCTCGGCATGGCGGGCCAGGTCGGCCACCCAGCCCAGTTCCCTGGCTTCGCGCAGCCCCTGTGCCGTGGCCGTGCCCTGCACGCGCACTTTGACGGACGATTCGGTGGCCGGCGCATTGCGCGCCAGCGCCTGCATGCCGCCGTCGGCGCGCAGCTCACCGCCCAGCGCGCGCGCCTGCAGGCCGGCCAGCGAGAAGCCGGTTTCGGAGAACTTGACGACCCCGCGCAACTGGCTCAGATGGGGCGTCTGATCATCGAGCTGCAGGGAGTTGCCCGCCAGCGTGACCTGCCCGGACACCTTGCTGCGGTCCAGATGGTCGATGGGCAATTGCAGCTGCAGGGCCAGTTGCGCGGCGCCCGTGGCCTCGCTGCCGTCCAGCACGTGCCCGGTCAGCGCCGACAGGGCCGAGGTCTTGACCACGCCCAGCATGTCGGCCAGCGGGCCCTGGCCCTTGGCGGTCACGGCCACCTCGGTGTGGCCCAGGTTGGGAATGCTGGCCTGGATGTCGCGCATCTGCAGCTGCGGGTAGCCCGCGAACTCGCCGCGTGCATTGCGCACGGCCATCGACGAGCGGTCGAAGACCAGCTCACCCGACAGATCGACCAGGGCCGGCCAGGGCGCCTCGCCATGCGTGAGCAGATGGGGCGGCACATATTCATAGTGCACGTCATGCAGCTTGGCAGCGATATGGAACTCGCCCTGGCTGGGCTTTTCGGCCGGCACGTGGTCCAGGTGGCCGCGCACCTTGAAGTTCACCGTGCTTGCGCGCCCGGCGTGGATGGCCTCTCGCACGTAGTGGCGCGCATCGGCGGGGATTTCCAGCGGCAGATAGCGGTGCACGCGCGTGCCGTCTGCGTTGCGCAACTGGCCCTGCAGGTCCAGCACGCCCGGAAAGCGCGGGTGCTTGTCGCTGCCGTCGCCGGTGTGCCACTGCGCACGGGCCTCGCCCTCGGTGTCATCGTTGGCAAAGCGCAGGTTGGGCACCTGCACGCTGATGGCCTGGCCGCGCAACTGCCAGCGCAGGCTGGCCTGCAGGCGGTGCAGCGGGATCTCGGGTTCCTCGAAGACGCCAGGAAAGGACAGCGCGGCCGGCTGCTGCCCCGTGCCCTCCATCTCCAGCTGCGCCTGTCCGCCGTCCTGGTCCAGCGAGAAGCGCGCGTTCAGGCCCTTGATGCCGGGCATGCCCGGCTTCGTGGGGCCTTCGGACGATGCCACGCCGTCGATCGACAGCTGCTGCAGCTCGCCGCTGGCCTTGTACTGCTGCACAGCCTGCAGCGGGCCGCGCCAGCTTCCCTGGAACTGGCGCAACTGGCCGGTCGGGGCCATGTCGGCCAGATGGCGCTGCAGCTGCTCGGGCAGCGGCAGGCGCTGGCCCAGCTGGGCGAGGATGGCCAGGTCAATGCCATCGGCCTGGAACTCGCCCTGCTCGCCCAGCGCCCCCTGCGTGCTGGCGCCCGCAGGGTTGTAGCGCGCGCGCAGGTTGCCGGCAGGCCAGTGCAGGCCATCACCCGTGGAGAACTCCAGGTTCTGCGCGGCGAAGCGCCAGCCATCCTGGTGCTGCACGCTCAGCCGGCCCGTCAGCGCCTGCAGTTGCAGCGGCTCCAGGTTCTCGCGCCACTGCAGTTGCAGGGCATTCACCGCCACATCGGCCATGGCACCCACGGGCTGGCCCTGGCGCAGGTCGATCCAGGCGCGCAGTGCGCCCCGGCCCTGCTGAAGGCGCAGGTCGGACGTATCCATGTACTGCCCGAGCCGGGACAGGTCGATCTGCGTGAACATCGCATGGGCCTGTCCGCTCCAGCGCTGCCAGTTGCCCTCGTGCGTGGACAGCAGCGGCTCGCGGAACAGGCCGGCAAGCATAAAGCGCTCGCCCCAGCCTTCGGGCGGCGTGGCATCCAGGCGCATTCCGTGGCTCCAGCCCTTGTTGCGCAGCACCAGGTCCACATCGCGCAAGGCCAGCGGCGGTGCCTGGCGCATTTCGTCCACCCACAGCAGGCTGCCGCCGCGCAGGGCCAGCTCGGTCTGGGAAAACAGCCAGTCGGCGGCGGCATTGTCCCCGCCCGATGAAGGGCTGATCTCGATGCCGGCCACGAAGACACGGCCATCGGCCGCGCGGCGGACCACGAGTTCGGGGCGGTCGATATAGATCTGCTCCACGCCCAGGCGCATCAGCGAGCGGGCCGAAACGGCCACCACCACGCTGGGCAGGCGCAGGGCGTCCGCGGTGTGTTCTGGGTCTTCGACCACCACGTCGCCCAGCTCGAACCGGGGGACCAGTCCCTCGCTGCGGGCCGTGATGCTGCCTATGCGCACGGGTAGGCCCAGCGTGCGTGAGGCCAGGGATTCCAGCTGAGGACGCCATTCGCCGATTCGCGGCACAATCCAGCCATGGAGCACCCCCCACACGGAGCCCAGGACCAGCCAGAAGGCCAGGACCAGCCCCAGTGACCACCGCGCAAGGCCGGCCATCCAACGGGTCAGGCGTGTGGGGTGCGGTTTCGGTTCGATCATCGGCGGCATCAGCTATGACGGGAATTATGACCGGCACCCTCGGGGACCGGACGGTAACCAAGGGTTGCTGCGATCCCTCTGCGCGTGAGTGGCCGCTTCTTTCGCGTTCCGTATGCAATCCTCAGAGCACGCAATGGCAGACACGGCCTTGAATGTCCCCGCACAGGCCGCCTATTCCCGTTTCCACCAACGGCTGCATCGTCGCTATGGCGACGAGTTGAGCCTGTTGCCGCCGGGCCCGCCCGAGCGTGCCTCCATGGAGCAGGCCCTGTCGGCGCTGCTGGAGCGCGGGCTGGACCTGTCGGCCGCGCTGCGCGTGCTGCGCCAGCTGGTCATGGAGCGCACCATGGTGCTCGACTGCGAGCAGCAGGCGCCGCTGGCCGTGGTCACGCGGGCCGTGACCGAGCTGGCCGAGCTGGCGCTGGAGCGCGCCTGCATCCAGGTGCGCGCCGAACTCGATGCGCGCCATGGCGCACCGCAAGGCCCCGAGGGCCGGCCCGTGCAGCTGTGGATCATCGGCATGGGCAAGCTGGGCGCGCGCGAGCTCAATGTCTCCAGCGACATCGACCTGATCTACGTCTACGAGCAGGACGGCGACACGGCCGGCCTGCCTGACGGGCGCGGCGTTCTCTCCAACCATGAGTACTTCGCGCGCGTTGTCAAAGGCATCTATGGCCTGATCGGCGACACCACCGAGCACGGATTCGTGTTCCGCGTGGACCTGGCGCTGCGGCCCAACGGCAACTCGGGGCCGTCGGCTGTCTCGCTGGCCTCGCTGGAAGAGTATCTGCAGACCCATGGCCGCGAATGGGAGCGCTTCGCCTGGCTCAAGAGCCGGGTGGTGGCGCCCATGGACAGCGTGCGCTCCACGCAGGTGCAGGCGCTGCGCGCCGTGGTCCTGCCCTTCGTCTTTCGCCGCTATCTGGATTACGCGGTCTTCGATGCGCTGCGTTCGCTGCACCGCCAGATCCGCGAGCATGCGGCGCGGCGCAGCGCGGGCCATCCCGGCCGCTCCAATGACGTCAAGCTCTCGCGCGGCGGTATCCGCGAGATCGAATTCACCGTGCAATTGCTGCAGGTGGTGCGTGGCGGCCAGTTCCCCGAGCTGCGCTGCCGCCCCACGCTGGAGGCGCTGGGGCGCCTGGCGCGCGCCGGCCTCATGAGCCAGGAAGTGGCCGACGCCCTGGGCGCGGCCTATACCTTTTTGCGCCGTGTCGAGCACCGCATCCAGTACCTGGACGACCAGCAGACCCATGTGCTGCCCACGCGCGATGACGACCTCGAATGGATTGCGCGCACCATGGGCTTTGCCGATACCTGCGCCTTCCTGCACCAGTTCGACGCCCACCGCGAAAAGGTGGCCGAGGAGTTCGACACCCTGCTCGGCGGCTCGGCCCCGCCGCAATGCAGCGCGGGCCGCTGCAACGGCGCCCGCAGCCCTGCCCAGGGAGGAACGCCGCGCGAGATCGATGGACTCATGGAGCAGTTGCCGCCCGCCCTGGCCGCCCACGTGGCCGACTGGCGCGGCAACGCCCGCATCGCCAACCTGCGCGACGAGGCGCGCGGCCGGCTGTTCCGCCTTGTGCAGCGCACGGCGCAATGGGTGGCCGAGCGCAGCGTGCCCGAAGACGCCGCAGTGCGCTTTCTGAACTGGCTGGAGCCGCTGCTGCGCCGCGAAAGCTATCTGGCCCTGCTGCTGGAGCGCCCTGCCGTGCACGAGCGGCTGCTGGACCTGCTGGGCGCGGCGCGCTGGCCCGCGCGCTATCTGCAGCAGCACCCGGGCGTGATCGACGAGCTTGCCAACGACGCCATGCTGGGCGAGCGCTTCTCCCCCATGGATTTCGAGCATGAGCTGGCCCTGCGCCTGGCCGCGCTGCAGACCACGGGCGAGGACGACGACGAAACCCTGCTGAACCTGCTGCGACGCGCCCACCATGCCGAGGTCTTTCGCACGCTGGCGCGTGATATCGAGGGCCGCATCACGGTCGAGCAGGTGGCGGACGACCTCAGTGCGCTGGCCGACTGCGTGCTGCGCGTGACGGCCAGCTGGTGCTGGAGCCGGCTCAAGAACCGCCACCGCGAGTCGCCGCAATTCGCCATCATTGGCTACGGCAAGCTCGGCGGAAAGGAGCTGGGCTACGGCAGCGACCTGGACATCGTCTTCGTCTTCGATGACGACGACGAGCACGCCTCCGAGATCTATGCCGCCTTTGTGCGCAAGCTCATCAACTGGCTGGCCGTCAAGACGGGCGAGGGCGATCTGTTCGAGATCGACACTGCGCTGCGCCCCAACGGCAACTCCGGCCTGCTGGTGACCAGCTTTGCCTCCTATGCCAACTACCAGCAGCAGCGCGGCAGCAACACGGCATGGACCTGGGAGCACCAGGCCATGACGCGGGCGCGCTTCGTGCTGGGCAGCGACGATCTGCAGGCCCGCTTCGACGCCGTGCGCGAGGCCGTGATCACCGCGCCGCGCGACGCCGCGGCCCTGCGCGACGAGATCGTGGCCATGCGCGAACGCGTGCGCAGTGCGCATCCGGTGCGCGGCGGCCTCTTCGACGTCAAGCACAGCCCCGGCGGCATGGTCGATGTGGAGTTCGCCGTCCAGTACCTGGTTCTCTCGCAATCGGCCATGCATCCGGGGCTGATGGCCAATCTGGGCAACATCGCGCTGCTGCAGCGTGCGGAAGAGGCGGGCCTGCTGCCTGCAGGCGTGGGCCAGCAGGCCGCCCGGGCCTACCGTGAACTGCGCCGCCTGCAGCACGTGGCGCGGCTGGACGAGCGGACGGCCCAATTGGTGCCCGGCCAGGCCGAGCCGCTCAGTGCGCCGGTCAAGGCCCTGTGGGAAGCTGTTTTCACGGGAGCCGCTCTGGTGTGAGGGTGCGGGGAGGGAAGGTGGTCGGCCCTGGCCGACGCCGTCCCGTCAGCATCCATCGAACACGGCCTACAGCAGAATGACGCTCCTCGTCAAAATGTTACATTTTTCCCGCCCCCGACCCCTGGAACTTCTGCAAAAGTAGCTCATCTATTGGACAGGTTGACGAGAGAGGGTATCCAGACCGAATTTCACGTTGCGAAGCCTCTGGGGCCACAGTCCTGAACTGTTCCGCCCGAAGCGCTTCTCCTCCCTCCCTCTCTTTATTCGTTTCGGGATGCTTCGCAACTTTTTTATGCCAGCAAAAAGGCCACCCATCGGGTGGCCTTTTTTGTTGCCGCTGCAGCTGCAGTTGTCGTTGCGGGGGTGACCCGTTTTCAGGGCTGGGGCGGGCGTGTGGTCGCAAAGCTGGCGCGTTCCGCCAGCTTTGCCTGCAAGGTGGCCAGATTGGGGTGGTCGGCGCGCCAGTCCAGTTCGGGAAAGCGAAAGTCCAGCCAGCCCAGGGCACAGCCCACGCACACGTCGGCCAGGGTGAAGTGGATGCCGCAGCAATACGGCTTGTCGCCCAGGCCCTGGGACATCACGTTCAGTGCGGCGCGCACCTTGGCCAGCTGGCGGTCTATCCAGGCCTGGCAACGCTGCTCTTCGCTGCGGCCATCCCAGGTGGCTTCGAGGCGGGCCAGGGCTCCGGCGTCCAGCACGCCATCGGCCAGGGCTTCCCAGGTCTTGATCTCGGCACGCTCGCGGCCTGTGCCGGGGATCAGCTTGCCTACCGGGGAAAGTGTGTCCAGATATTCGACGATCACGCGCGAGTCGAACATGGCATCGCTGCCGTCCATGACCAGGCGCGGCACCTTGCCCAGCGGATTGCCGGTGCCCGGCGACAGCTCGCGGCTCCAGGGGTTTTCCTCGACGAACTGATAGTCGAGCCTTTTCTCGGCCAGTACGACGCGTACCTTGCGTACGTAGGCGCTGGTGGAGGAACCTATCAGTTTCATGGCTGTTTTCCGTGGCGAAGAGGCGGCCCATGGGCGGGCAGCCGATTCTATGCGCTGCCCGGCGATCTCCCCCTACAGCCCCCGTTTTTGCCGCGCGCACCTACAATCACGGCCCATGAATCTGCCGCACATCTCCGCCCTGTCCCCGCTCGACGGCCGCTACGCCGCCAAACTGTCTCCTCTGCGCCCGATCATGAGCGAGATGGGATACATGCACCGCCGCGTGCAGGTGGAGGTGACCTGGTTCATCGCCCTGTCGGACGCCGGCTTTGCCGAGTTCAAGCCCCTGACCGAAGGCGCCCGCGTCTATCTGCAGGATCTGGTGAAGAACTTCTCCGAGGCCGATGCCGTGGCCATCAAGGACATCGAAAAGACCACCAACCACGACGTCAAGGCCGTGGAGTACTGGATCAAGGGCAAGTTCGACGGCCGTCCCGAACTGCTCAAGGCCGCCGAATTCGTGCATTTCGCCTGCACCAGCGAAGACATCAACAACACCAGCCATGCGCTGCAACTGCGCGCCGGTCGTGACAGCGTGCTGCTGCCGGCCTTGGCGGGCATCACTGCCAAGCTGCGCGAGATGGCCCACGCCTACGCGGCCGTGCCCATGCTCAGCCGCACGCACGGCCAGACCGCCAGCCCCACCACCGTGGGCAAGGAAATCGCCAACGTGCTGGTGCGTCTGGAAAAGGCCGCTGCCCGCATCGCCGAGGTCAAGCTCCTGGCCAAGATGAATGGCGCCGTCGGCAACTACAACGCCCATCTGTCGGCCTGGCCCGAGTTCGACTGGGAAGCCTTCAGCAAGAAGGTGATCGAGTCGCCCGAGCCCCAGGGCCTGGGCCTGAGCTTCCAGCCCTACTCGATCCAGATCGAGCCGCATGACTACATGGCCGAGCTGTTCGACGCCATCGCGCGCGCCAACACCATCCTCATCGACTTCTCGCGCGATGTCTGGGGCTATGTGTCCCTGGGCTACTTCAAGCAGCGCCTGAAGGCCGGCGAGATCGGCTCGTCCACCATGCCGCACAAGGTCAACCCCATCGACTTCGAGAATGCCGAAGGCAATCTGGGCCTGGCCAACGCACTGCTCAAGCACCTGGCCGAAAAGCTGCCCATCTCGCGCTGGCAGCGCGACCTGACCGACTCCACCGTGCTGCGCAACATCGGCGTGGCCATGGGCTATGCCACGCTGGCCTACAGCTCGCTGATGACGGGCCTGAACAAGCTCGAACTCAACGAAGAGCGCCTGCAGGAAGACCTGGATCACGCCTGGGAAGTCCTGGCCGAGCCCATCCAGACCGTCATGCGCCGCTACGGCGTGCAGGGCGCCTACGAAAAGCTCAAGGAAGTCACGCGCGGCAAGACCGTGCAGGCCGAAGACCTGCACCGCCTGATCAACGGCCTGGAAATCCCCCAGGCCGACAAGGACCGCCTGCTGGCCATGACGCCTGCCTCCTATGTGGGCAAGGCGGCCGAGCTGGCCCGCCGCGTCTGAGTTGATGCAGGCCCATGGCGTCGGCACTGCGGCGCGATCCAACAATTTTGATGCGCTGAGGCTGCTGGCTGCACTGCTGGTGATCTGGAGCCATCAGTTCGCGGTCATGGGCCTTCCGGTTCCTCAGCTCCTGCACAACGAGCCGGGTGCGCTGGGCGTTGTCATCTTCTTTGCCATCAGCGGATATCTCGTCACCCTGTCATGGCTGGCAGACCCCCACCTGGGGCGTTTTGCTGCCCGGCGCGCGTTGCGGATCTGGCCAGGCCTCACGGCGGCTGTGCTGCTCTGTGCCCTGGTGCTCGGGCCCCTGGTGACCTCCTTGCCCGTGAAGGCCTATTTCGCGCATCCATTGACGTGGGACTATCTGCGCAACCTGTGGCTGGACACGCAGTTTGCGCTGCCGGGCGTATTTGATGGCAACGTGCTGGCTTCATCTGTCAATGGTCCTTTGTGGACCATTCCTCTGGAAGTGGGCTGCTATGCCTTCCTTGCTGCAGCCGGTGCCCTGGGTCTGATGCGCTGGCGCTGGGTTGCACCATTGGTATTTCTTGCGCTGCTTTTGGGCATGCAATGGCGCTACAGCCCGGCGCCGGGTGCGGCCATGCCTGCGTGGTCCTTCGGGCTGCAATACGGTATGGTGTTCGCGCTGGGTGCGACGCTGGCTTGCTGGCGCCATCTGTGGATAGGGCGCCGCCCGATCGCCATGGCGGCCATGCTGCTGGTAATTGGCGCCCTGTACTTCAAGGGCCCGGCGATCATTGCAGGCCAGGCGCCCTTGCTGGCGCTGGCCGTGGTGGCCGTGGTGGCCGGGTCAGCCTCCACTCCCGTCCTCAAGCACGCAGGGCATTTCGGTGATTTCTCCTACGGCCTGTACATTTACGCCTTTCCCGTGCAGCAGCTGGTGGCCTGGCATTTCGCGGATCGGCTCGGCTATGGCGCGGCTCTGGCCTGTACCGTGGCCGGCACGGGCCTGCTGGCAGTTCTGTCCTGGCATTTGCTTGAAAAGAAGGCGCTGACCTTCAAGCCCCCCAGGCCTGCTTCGGGTGTTTCCAAAATTCCTTCGGCGCAAGTGACGGGCTGACCCGCACCTGCCGAACGTACTCGTCTCATGGCCCTCAAATCCACCATCTTCAAGGCGAACCTGTCCATCGCCGACATTGACCACGGCTACTACGCCGACCATGCGCTGACCCTGGCGCGCCATCCCAGCGAGACGGACGAACGCATGATGGTGCGCCTGGTGGCCCTGGCCCTCAATGCACACCAGCTCAATGACATGTGCAAGGGCGACGGCACGCTGGCGTTTGGCGCAGGCCTGTCCGATCCCGAAGACCCCGATGTCTCGCTGACCGACTTCACGGGCGCCAAGCGCCTGTGGATCGAGGTCGGCCAGCCCGAGGAAAAGCCCATCGCCAAGGCCTGCAACAAGTCCGATGCGGTGGTGCTCTACGCCTTCCACCATGCGGCCGAGGTCTGGTGGAAGGGCCTGGAGGGCAAGCTGGCGCGGCTGAACAAGCTGCAGGTCTGGCGCATTCCCTCCGAAACATCCCAATCCCTGGCGGAGCTGGCCGAGCGCAGCATGCAGCTGCAGGCCACCATCCAGGAAGGCGCGCTGACGCTCAGCAGCAACCTGGGCACGGTCTTCATCGAGCCGCTGCGCTGGAAGTAAACGGGCTCCCGCTCAAGGTCCCCGTTTCAACCCGGCAACTGCATCCGGACGGCCTGGGCAAAGGACTCCACGGTCCAGCCCGCGCCCAGCAGCATGCGGCGCGTGGACAGGCGGTCCATGACATCGTCCGGCACATTGCGGCCCAGATGGATGAGCGACTTGCTGTCCCCAATGCCCACATATCGGCCGTCATAGCTTCGCGCCAGATGGTTCCATAGGCCGTGGGCGCCCGGCGACTGGCGTGCGCCGCTGACCAGGCAGGTGCCTTTGTCCAGCACGCTGCGATACACAGCGCTGGCAATGCCACGCCGCTGGTAATGCGGCGCAAAGCGCGAATGCGGCGAGCGCACGCGGCGGTCGGTGCGCTTGTCCACCTCGACCAGGCGATTGAACACCGTGTAGCCGGCCAGGCAGCGCCGCTCCATGTCCTCCACGTAGGCAAACCATTCGCCGTCGGCTTCACGCCAGTGCAGCTGGAACTGCGGGTCGTGCAACGGGCGGCGCTCCAGGCCATGGAGCTTGTTGCCGGGCTGGTACAGGCGCTCGTGAATGGCTTCGAGCTCGCCCTCCACCAGCGGCTGCATCACGTCGATGCGCAGCTCGGTGACGTGGCGTGGCGCGCAGCGGGGCAGGGCGCGATGCGCCACGGTATCGCTCAGATGGCGCAGATGGCGCAAGAGCGTGGAAAAAGAGGGGGCGGCAAAAGAGGGCCCGGCTGGGGCAAGGGCTAGACAGGTCACGGCAGGGCTCGCTTCGTCGGCTGGCCGTCTGCTGGCCTTGTGGCCGGGCAGACGCGTGAAAATCCAACCGCCTTCAGCCTAGGGATGAAGGCGGCGCAAGAAGAGCGGATTCAGTGAAGCGACGCTGCCCGGTTCCGCGCAGGGCAGCGCATCAAGACCGTGCGGCCTGTCGGGGGCCGATGTTCAGCCGTGCCGCATCACGCTCGCGCAGGCGCGTGGCCGTGGCGGGCCAGGCCTTGCCGGTCGGCACGCGCGTCTCGCCCGCATCACGTGCCGTGAGGCGCAAGCAAAGGCGGAGGTGGCTGTGGCGGTAAGCGGCGGTCTGCAGCATGGCGGCCGATGTTAGGCCGTCTGCAACATCGCACTGGTCCGGTGCGGTATCCGGCAGATCAGCCGGCAATCAACCAGCAATCAGCCAGAGTCACGCGATGTGTCCGTGCGCTCGGCCGCACGTTCTGCATAGCGGGTGAAACGCCAGGAGTCGCCCTCTGCCGTGATCCTGCGCCAGACCATCCGCTTTTGTGCCGGCTCCATCGCGGTCCACAGCTGCACTTCATCAAAGCTGCGGCCGCAGCCCTTGCATCTTTCGTCGCCCTGGCTGGTGGAGCAGATGGCGATGCAGGGCGTATCGGGCGTGGTGTCGTACCAGGCCAGCCAGGCCGCCATGGCGTGCGAGGGAAAGCCCTCAACCTGTACTTCGCTCTCATGCCAGAAGATCATCAGCGCGTACACCTCAGCCAGGGCCCGTACTTCGGGCTGCAGCAGCACGCCGTCCGGGGACGGATGGCGCTCGCGCCAGTAGTTGATGGCGGCTTCGATGTCGGTGATGTGCAGTGCGGTCATGGACGGTCAGGGGGAAGGGACAGCGATGATAAGACGCCTGCCCGCGCACGGCCGGGCATGGCTGCAACACTCCGTTGGCTCAAGGGTTGCTATGGATAGTGAAGCATTTGAGGTGGGCAGGTAAATGGTCTGGGGGATGCGCGACTTGTGCTTTCCGTGGAAATGAAGGGTTTTTTCACTTGCGTGCCGCAGCGGCTTTGTGTTGCAATCCACAGGTTCGAAGGGGAGTAGCTCTCTGCCGGCGGAGGTGGTTTTTGCAAAGCCACCGTGCCGGCATCGGAATGGTCGTCAATACGAAGCGTAAGCTTCCGGCCTTCCGGGTTGCGGTGCATACCGCAGCCGAGCAAGACCTTTGATGGACCTGATGACGGTCGATCAATGTGTTCTCCCCTGAGCCAGGCATGTCCTTGCCCGGGTAGGCGCTGCGGCGTTGCATCGGTCTTTCTGTGCCGGTGGGTGTTTCTCCAGGAGGGAGGAGTTCTCGCCGGCCTTACTCAACAGCGAGGACCTTATGGACTTGGACTTTCTGACTCACGCCCCGTTCTGGGTGGCCCTGGGCCAAATCATCATCATCGACATCCTGCTGGGCGGCGACAACGCGGTCGTGATCGCGCTGGCCTGCCGCAAGCTGCCGCCCGAGCAACGCAAGAAGGGCATCATCTGGGGCACGGCGGGTGCCATCATCCTGCGCGTCATCCTGATCGCCTTCGCGATGACATTGCTGGCGCTGCCCTTCCTGAAGTTCGTCGGCGCACTGCTGCTGGTGTGGATCGGCATCAAGCTGATTGCCCCTGATGAAGACGGCCACGACAACATCCAGGGCAGCGACAAGCTGCTGGCTGCCATCAAGACCATCATTGTTGCCGACCTGGTGATGAGCGTGGACAACGTGATCGCCATCGCCGGCGCCGCCCAGAGCTCGGGCGAGCACCAGATGCTGCTGGTCGTGCTGGGCCTGTTGATCTCCATCCCCATCATCGTCTGGGGCTCGCAGCTCGTGATCAAGCTGATGGAGCGCTTCCCCATCATCATCGTGGCCGGCGGCATGCTGCTGGGCTGGATTGCCGGCGGCATGCTGGTTACCGACCCCGTCTTCGCCAATACGGAGAAGTGGGACTGGATGGTCAAGCTGCCCCAGACCGACATGCTCAAGTACGGTGCCAGCGTGTTCGGAGCCCTGCTGGTGCTGGCACTGGGCAAGTACATCGCTTCGCGCCGTCCTGCTCCCAAGGCCGGCGCCCACGGAGCCTGATCCGCTGAAAAGTTGAGGTGGGCGCCGGGTTGGCCCGATGGGCCGCCCGCGCCGATTCGCGACAATCCATGGCAAGGGCGGCCCCGGCCGCCTGCCTCTCCCACTCCCGCAAACCCAGTTCGACAAGGACTTGCTTTGAACCCCATCATCGTCTACGTGGATGACGCTTCCTACGCCCTGCCTCTGGTACAGGCCCTGGCCGCCTCGCCGCAGGCCCAGGCCTCGCACTGGCTGCTGGTGGCCTGCGCACCGCGCATTACCCACCGGGTCAGCAAATGGGTGAGCCACAGCGCGCGCGAAAGCTGGCGCGGCAAGTGGGCGGACAAGCTGTTCGCCCAATTGCTGCCGGTGTTCGGTGACAGCGCTGGCAGGATCACGCCGGTGCTGGCCAAGGGCCCGCTGGCCGAACTGGTGGCCCAGCTCCAGCAGGAGCACGGCGCGGCCCAGATCGTCGATGCACGCCGCCCCAAGCAGGAAGCCACGGCTCCCGCCGTGGCGCCTGCCGCCCCGCTGGGCCGGCGCTGGAATCTTCCGGGAACGCTGGCGGCCATCGGCGCGCTGATGGGCCTGGTGTTCGAGGAAGCGATGATCTAAAGGCTGGCATCTGCCTGGCCGCTCTGGTCAGGCGATCACTCTCAGGACGGCATCCCGGAAAACGGGATGCCGTTTTTCATGGGGTTCTCCGGTCCACGGTTTCCAGTGCGCCGCCTCAACCCGGATTTGCCGGCTGCTGCTATGCTGCCCGCATGAAAATCCTGATCAAATGGCTGCTCAGCGCCGGTGCCCTGCTGGTCGTGGCCTATCTCTATGGTGGCGTGCAGGTCAACAGCTTCAGCTCGGCCATGATCGCGGCGCTGGTCATCGGCCTGCTCAATGCGGTGCTGCGCCCCATCCTCGTGGTGCTGACGCTGCCCGTGACCATCGTGACGGTCGGGCTGTTTCTCTTCGTGGTCAACGGACTGATGTTCTGGGCAGCCTCGGGCCTGCTCAGCGGCTTTCACGTCGCGGGCTTCTGGGCGGCCATGCTGGGCGCGCTCATCTACTCGCTGCTGGGCCTGGCCATCGAATCACTTCTCGCGCGCCTGTTCCCTTAGCAGCTCCTCCACGGCACGCAGCCGCGTGTCCACGATGGAGGCTTCAATGAAATCCACCTTGGGCCCGCCCTTGCGGGCCAGGTCCTGCGCGGCCTTGAAACGGTCCACTGCCGCCGCGTAGTCGTAGTGCGCGACCTGGGCCTCGGCCTCTGCGCGCAGCGCGCGCAGCTCCTGGCCCTGGGCGCGCTGCACCTGGGCCAGCAACTGCCAGGCGCTGGCATCACGCGGGTGGTCCGTCACCCAGGTCTGCAGCGGGCCCGCCATGCTGGCGGCGCCTTGCTCGCGCAGCAGGATCTGGGTGCGCATCAGCAGCTCGGGCCGGCGCACCGCGCGGCTTTCGACCACATTGACGGTGGCCAGGCTGGGGCCGCTTTCCGTTGTCTTGGCGGGGGTGGATTCCGCGGGATTGGCCTGGGCAGGCGCAGCTGCCGGCAGGTAGAGCGGTGGCAACGCCTGCAACGCGGCGCCGGGCTTGCCGGCCGTCAGCTCCAGTTCGGCCTGCAGCAGCTTGGCCTGCCGCTGGGCGCCGGCATCTGCGGCGGTTGCCACTTGAAGCCGCCCGGACATTTCCCGCGCTTCGGCCCAATCGCGCAATTGCACGGCGCTCAGCGTGGCGGCATATAGCTGCGCCACCTGCTGGGTTTGGGTTTGGCTGCCAAAGCTGGTGGAGCGCGGCTGCACGGCCCACTGGCGCAGCACATCCACGCCGGGGCGCGACAGCACGCGGGCCCGTGCGGCCATCATCACGTGTTCCAGGGATGGTGCTGGCGCAGGCGCAACGCCACGCGGCAGGCGCGAATGCATGTCGGCCATGCGTTCCGTGGTCAGCGGATGGCTGCGCAGATAGGGCCAGCTGCCGTTGTCATTCAGGCGGTTGGCCTGCTGCAGCTTGTCGAACATGGTCACAAAGCCCTGTGGCGCGAACCCTGCCGGCGCCATCAGCCCGTAGCCCATGCGGTCGGCCTCGCGCTCCATGTCGCGCGAAAAATTCAACTGGTTCTGCACGGCCAGCGCTTGGCCACCCATCATCATGGCCATGGCGGCATCAGGGCTGCGGCTGGCAGCCAGCGCGCCCAGAATCATCGAGCCGATCATCAGCGGCGTCTGCTTGCCCTGTTGGGCAATGAGCCGCGCAATGTGCCGCTGGGTGACGTGGCTCAGCTCGTGTGCCAGCACCGATGCCAGCTCGTCGCGCGTGCTGACCACGCCGATCAGGCCCAGGTGCACCCCCAGATAGCCGCCGGGCAGCGCAAAGGCGTTGACCGATCGGTCCCGCCCCAGCAGGATTTCCCAGGCAAAGCGCTCTTCCAATTCGTCCGACAGTTCGCCGCGCGTGCGTGCCGCATCTACCAAGTGCTGCCAGATGCCTTCCACATATTCCTGCAGCACCGCATCGTCGATGTAGTCCGGATCGCGGTACAGCGAGCGGATGATGCGGTCACCCAGGCGCCGCTCGTCACTGGTCGTCGTGGCGGCGCCATCGCCCAGCGTGGGCAGGCGCAACTGGGCCTGTGCGGGAAGATGCGTTGCGATGGTGAGGGAGGCCGCCAGCAACTGCAGGCCGACGGCGATACGTGTCTTCAGGCGTGATGGGCGCATGGGCAGGTAAGAACCAAGGGGCCAGGCCCGTGCATCGGCACGGGGCGGTGAAACACCCCACTATGATGCCTCGGTTCGCCGAACGTTCACGGCAGGACTGACCAGCGTGTCAGGACTGCCGTAGACCGGCCCGTGCATTTTTTGGAGTTGCCATGTCTTCCCTTACCCATTTCGACGCCCAGGGCCAAGCCCACATGGTCGACGTCGGCGCCAAGCCCGCAACCCACCGCATCGCGGTCGCCGAAGGCCGCATCATCATGCAACCCGCCACCCTGGCCATCATCCAGAGCGGCACCGCCAAGAAGGGTGACGTACTGGGCATTGCGCGCATCGCCGGCATCATGGCTGCCAAGAAGACCAGTGACCTCATTCCTCTGTGCCATCCGCTGGCGTTGACGCGGGTGGCAGTGGAGTTTGATCTGTTGTCAGATGTATCTTCTGTTCGTTGTGTGGCTACCGTGGAAACGGTGGGGCCTACCGGGGTCGAGATGGAGGCCCTGACCGCTGTGCAGGTCGCACTGCTTACGGTCTATGACATGTGCAAGGCGGTGGACAAGGGCATGGTGATGGAGGGAATCAGGGTGCTGGAAAAGCTGGGCGGCAAGACAAATCCATCTCGATAATGATTGATGTACGTTAATACCATTGGTAAGAGCTTTCGTACTATTTCATTGCAGAATTGGCGTGGTTAAAAAGGGAGGTGAAAATGCTGAAGTTTTTTCAAACAGAGCATGTAAAAATATTTGGTAAGGAATTGGCAGGCTTGATCATGAGGGAACTTAATGCATCCCAAGCGAAAAAAGATGCCAAGTTCATGGAGAAGGCGCAAAAGACCCTAGTCAGGGCGGACAGATTGGTGCAGAAATTCAAGATGGAAAACAAGCTGAATTTCTACCAGCGCAGCCAGCTTGCCAATAGTTTTTTATGGCATCTGCGTGATGAAGATTGTCCGGAAGCGTATGCTCATCAGTTGACGGAGTGGCTGGTAATGCAGGTGCAATGATATACTTGGTTTAAAGATGAAAAAAATTCTGGAATTTTTCCTTGGGAAATCTAGGAATAAACAGATTGTTGATCTGGTTGGCTTGGATCGCATAGAGTTGTCTCGAGACTTAAAAGTGCAGGCAAACCAAGCTGTCGCGCAAGGGCGCTGGGATGAGGCCGCACAGCTATATGAAAAGGCAATTTTGGCCAACTCAGCAGACGCATCTCTGTTGGTCGGCCTGGGTTTTAGCCATCTGCAGGCTGTAAGGCCAAAGCAGGCACTGGCGACCTTGCTCCAGGCGATACGAGTTTTGCCGAATAGCCAGGATGCCTGGTTCTTGGCAGGAAAAGCACAGATTGCCCTGGGTCTGGAGGAGGATGCGGCGAAGAGTTGGCGGAGACTACTCGCAGTCAATCCGGATTTTCTTCCGGTCTATCCCGATATCTTACAGCTGCTTGTGCGTCTGGGATGTGCTCAAGAGGCTATGGAAATTGCATTGAAGGCTGCAGAGCGTGTGCCGGACTGTTTCGAATATCAATTGTACCATGCCAACCTCTTGGTCCACGCTCATCAGACAGAAGCTGCAATCCCATACTATTTACAGGCTCTCAAGATTAATCCAAATTCTGCAGATGTTCTCGCCAATCTGGGAGTTGCTTGCCGCCAAAGCGGTGATTTGGAAAGAGCGTTGAATTATTCGCGCCAAGCCATGCAGTTGAATTCCAGTGTGCCGGATTTTTTTAGTAACTATCTTTTTCTTTTGCAGTCGGCATCAGATGTCAGTGTTCAGGATAAATTTCTTGAACACAGGCGCTATGCGAAAATTTTTGAGGAACCCTATAAGAAGTTGTGGGCTTCTCACCAGAATCGACGTGATCTATCGAAGGTCTTGAGAATAGGTTATGTCTCGGGTGATTTTTGCGATCATGCCTTGCGATTCTTTATTGAGCCGGTATTGAAAAATCACAACCATGACCGCTTTGAAATCCACTGCTATTATACCAATCGTATCGATGATGAACACACGAAGAGGTTGCGGTCGTACGCAGATCGTTGGGTGGATTGCTGGAACTGGAATGATGAACAACTGTTCAGTGATATTCAGGATCAGCAGATAGATATCTTGGTGGATCTTTCTGGGCACACGGCACACAATCGCTTGCCCGTATTCGCTAGAAAGCCTGCTCCTATACAGATGACGTGGCTGGGATACCAGTCGACCACAGGCTTGACCGCGATCGATTGGCGCATCACGGACCATAGTCTGGATCCTGTGGGTATGACGGAGCGATTCAACAGTGAACGTCTTCTGAGACTACCTGCTGCTGGTGTTTTTGCGATAGATGATAATTCTCCCGTATTTCGTGAGCTCCCATGCCTCACGGGTAAGCAATTTACTTTCGGCTGCCTGCACAATCCTTCTAAAGTTACGATGGAAGCTCTGGATGCTTGGGCCGAAATTCTTTTGCGAGCACCGGCTACAGTTTTGCTGATGGGGAATTCGACATCCCTATATGCTCAAAAAGTGCGTCAGCGTATGGGGTGCAAAGGTGTTAGCTCTGATCGTCTGATATTTGTAGAGCGCTTATCCTTGCAAGGATATCTTGCGCTGCATCAACGTATCGATTTGATGCTCGATACCTTTCCCTACAATGGCGGGACCACCACTTTACATGCTATAGGTATGGGCTTGCCGACTATTGTTCTTGGCAGTGAAAGTGCCATATCCCGTGTGGGGATGTCAATAATGCAGGGGTATGGGCTGTCAGAGTTTTGCTGTCTTGATATTGAAGACTATGTGGTACGGGCTGTAGACTGGAGCCAGAGGTGTGAGGAATTGGCGAATTTGCGTAAGATATTGCCAGAAAGAGTGGCTAAGCAGAATGCAAGACTAGCGCTTGAATTTACGCAGGGGCTGGAAAAAGCTTGGCGGGATATTTGGGAAGATTGGTGCAGAACCTCTGGAGAAACGCGCTAGCTTTACTAACGAATAATCTTTTGGTGCTTGGTGCTTGGTGCTTGGTGCTTGGTGCTTGGTGCTTGGTGCTTGGTGCTTGGTGTTTGGTGTTTGGTGGGAGTGAATTTTCCTTGCTGATAAAAAAGGGTGATGTGAAAAATCACACCACCCTTTTCTTGAAAGCTAAAGTTTATTATGGAATTTAAATCCCATTAACGGCATTCAGCAGGTGTGTACTTGGCTTGGATGGTGCCGGCTGTGCCGACGCCAGTAGATCCAGCAGCGCGGCAATTCCAGCTGATGGAACCGCTGGTCGGAATGTTCGAGGAGGTTGAGGTTCCGCCGGAAAATGCAGTGCCGCTAGTCTTGGGGCCATCAATTGGGTTGAGAATCAGCGTGCCAGCGCCGGCGATGCCAGTTTGATAAGTGATCGTGATGTATCCTGCTGCTTGATCGATAGTTACACCAGCAACGTTATTGGTCGCGTTAGGAGGCATCCAACCGGCGTTATAGGGCTTGCCATTGGCCGCATTCTCAGCGACGGCCACTTTGGCGGCGGCAGCAAGGGAAAGACCTTCAGTAACCTTGGCGCGGGTTGTGTAGTCCTGATAAGCCGGCAGCGCAACGGCTGCCAAAATGCCGATGATCGCCACAACGATCATCAATTCGATCAAGGTAAAACCTTGCTGGATGGAACGCTTCATGAACTTCTCCTCATAGGGGGTTGATTGCATGCTCTGTAGAGCAAGAGCCGTGCCAGTCGCGCCTTGAGGCCAAGGTTCGCGCATGTGTATTGTTTGGTTGCAAATTACACGGCTGGTCGACATTCTCTGACAAATCGATCCAATTTTGCGTGACATTTTTGTCAAGGATGGTGAGCTTGCCAACGAAGCAACAGCGAACCTTGTCAGTGGATCAAGAGGGTCCTTCACGCCACCAGGAACTGCATCTGCGTACCTGCCAGTTCCACCGTGTCGCCATGCTGCAGCGGCATGGCGCGGCGGCCGATTTCCTGGCCGTTGAGCTTGAGGCTGGGGGAGTCGCCTTCCAGCTGGGCCAGCACGAAGCCGTGGTGCTTCTGGGTGATGGAGGCGACGGCCACGCCGGGCTTGCCCAGCGTGGTGACGACTTTGACCAGTGGTACTTCGCGGCCGGCGGCGTTGCCGTTGAGCATGCGGATGGCGGCCTGGCGCGTGGCCAGTCCGGCCATGGAAGGGGGCAGGGTGTGGTCGAAACCCGAGGGCGTTTCCTGGCTGAACTGCGAGGGCAGATCCGCTTCTGCCAAAGGGGCTGGGCGGGTGGCCTCGACTGCGGCGGCAATGGCGGCCAGGGCCGAGCGTGAGGACGCGCTGACCTGCTGTTGCACGAAGCGGATCTTGTACTTGCCGATGTCCAGCAGGTCGCCGTGGTTCAGGGTCTGGCGCAGTATGGGCTGGCCGTTGACATAGGTGCCGTTGGTGCTGCGCAGGTCTTCGATGATGACGGTGCCGTCGACGATGCTGAGAACGGCGTGCTCGCCGCTGACGGCGAGGTTGTCGATCACGATGTCGTTGTAGGGGCGGCGTCCCAGCGTGGTGCGCTCCTTGGCCAGCTGCACTTCCTTGATGACGGCGCCGTCGATGGAGATGACCAGGGTCGGCATGCTCAAAGTTCCTTTGTTATGCCCGGGTTGCACCATCCACTGGGCGATCCGGAGCTGGGGTGTATCCAAATATTATGTCTGCGGCCTGCGCGCGCCGAGGTCTGCCATGGTATTTGATACAGACTATGGATCGTCTTTTCCTGATTGTTGAATTTGCAATCATTTTTAACAATTGGAACCTGCGAGGGCGGTGCAGGCAAGCGCGTCCATCGGTTGGGATCTGCCGTCGATCGCTGTGTGGGCTCAATCGAGGGAGGTGCTGGCTGCAGGGGGAGGGCTGGCCTGTATCTCGATCAGTGCCGCGCTGATGTTGTCGTTTCCGCCGGCTTCATTGGCGGCGGCGAGCAGCGAGGTCAGCAAGACGGGCAGCGGGCTGGATTGGGTGAACAGGGCGGCGATGGCTTGGTCATCGAGCATGTCGGTGAGGCCGTCGGAGCACAGCAGGATGCGGTCGCCGGGTTGCAGCGGCCACTCATTGAAATCGGGCGTGACGTCCGGCGTGACGCCCAGGGCCTGGGTGAGCAGGTGGCCCAGGCCGGATTGCCGGGCTTCGTGGTCCTGGATGCGGCCTGCGTCGATTTCTTCCTGGAGCCAGGTGTGGTCCCGGGTCAGGCGCAGCAGTTGACCCTCGCGCCAGCCGTAGGCCCGCGAGTCGCCAAGGTGGGCGAGCATCAGCAGGCCTGGCAGCAGGGCTGCTGCAATGATGGTGGTGCCCATGCCGCGGCAGCCCGGTGTTTCCCGGGCAGCCGTAAGAATGGCGGCGTTGGCCAGGTTCAAGGCATTGGCCAGTGACTGCTGCAATTCCTGGCGGGCTTGCGGAGTGTTGGCTGCCGGCGCCTCGGTGGTTACGCTTTGCAGTGCCACGGATACCAGGCTGATGGCCATGGCGCTGGCGACTTCGCCGGCGTTGTAGCCGCCCATGCCATCGGCCAGCACCGCAATGGGCCAGGGCTGGGCGCTGGGGTGGATGGTGACCGCATCCTCGTTGTTGTCACGGCGCCGGCCCACATCGGTGCGCGCAACCATGGCGCAGTGTTGCGCAGGGACTGCCTGTCGGCAGGGCTGGTCCGGGGTCTTGGGTGCGCTGGGCATGGTGGCGAAGGGCGGGCGCGGCGGTGTTGCCATCAGTCCCTGTGTGCAGATGCAATGGTGAAGCCGGTGCACAGCGTAAATGAAAACAGTGCCCCCAAGTGCCAAGAATGGGCCGGCGTAGCGGCTCGTCAGCTTGACGCCACATCAAGAACGGACCCTCACAAAGCAAAAACGCACTGCCGAGGCAGTGCGTTGTGGAGGTGGCGAGGGGCCGCCGCCTGCGGCAGTATCAGGCCTGTGCCGCGTGCTTGGCGCCGGAGCGCGCCTGCAGGAGCTTGCCAATGCCGACGACCAGCACGGCACCGGCGGCAGCCGCCACGTAGTGCAGCCAGGGATGGCTGATGGCGTAGTCGTGCAGCAGGCGGTCGTTGACGATGGTTTCTCCGCCGACCCAGCCGATCAGGGCAGCGCCCAGCGTGATGATGACGGGGAAGCGCTCCATGAGCTTGATCATCAGCGTGGAGCCGAAGACCACCAGCGGGATGCTGATGGCCAGGCCCAGGATCAGCAGGACCATGTTGCCCTGCGCCGTGGCGGCCACGGCGATCACGTTGTCCAGGCTCATCACCAGGTCGGCGATCAGGATGGTGCGGATGGCGACCATCATGCTGCCGTGACCCTTGGATTCGCCTTCATCCTCTTCTTCGCCGGTCAGCAGTTGCAAGCCGATCCACAGCAGCAGGCAGCCGCCCACGATCTGCAGGAAGGACAGCTCCAGCAGCTTGGCCGCGACCACGGTCAGGATGATCCGCAGCACCACGGCGGCGCCGGAGCCGAACATGACGGCCTTCTTTTGCTGTGCGGGGGGCAGCGAGCGTGCTGCGAGGGCGATGACGACGGCGTTGTCGCCAGACAGGATGATGTTGATCCAGACGATCTTCAACAGGCCGATCCAGAAATCGGCGCTTTGCAGGTATTCCATGGTTTCTCCACTGTTATGAGTTGAAAAGCGCCAGGGCGGTGGCCTCTGGCGCTTTTTCTTTTTTGGAGTCGTCAGTGTAGGGCGGACTTGCCGCCTTACCGATTCGTAATTCTGCGTAATTTTCTCCTGGGGCGAACCCCAGGATGTCGCGCAGAACCGGTGCCGCTTAGATCAGGCCCTTGAGCAGGCGACCCATTTCGGAAGGATTGCGGGTGATGACGAAACCGCACTCTTCCATGATGGCCAGCTTGGCGTCGGCCGTGTCGGCACCGCCGGAGATCAGCGCGCCGGCGTGGCCCATGCGCTTGCCGGGAGGGGCGGTGACACCAGCGATGAAGCCGACGATCGGCTTCTTCATGTTGTCCTTGCACCAGCGGGCAGCTTCGGCTTCGTCGGGACCGCCGATTTCGCCGATCATGATGACGGCGTCGGTGTCGGGATCGTCGTTGAAGGCCTTCATCACGTCGATGTGCTTGAGACCGTTGATCGGGTCACCGCCGATGCCCACGGCCGACGACTGGCCAATGCCCAGTTCGGTCAGCTGTGCCACGGCTTCATAGGTCAGCGTGCCGGAGCGGCTGACCACGCCGATGCGGCCCTTCTTGTGGATGTGGCCGGGCATGATGCCGATCTTGATCTCGTCGGGCGTGATCAGACCGGGGCAGTTGGGGCCCAGCAGCAGGGTGCGCTTGCCGCCTGCGGCTTCCTTGGCGCGCATCTTGTTGCGCACTTCCAGCATGTCACGGACGGGGATGCCTTCGGTGATGCAGATGGCCAGGTCCAGGTCGGCTTCCACGGCTTCCCAGATCGCGGCGGCAGCGCCTGCGGGGGGAACGTAGATCACGGAGACCGTGGCGCCCGTGCCTTGCGCGGCTTCCTTGACGGAGGCGTAGATTGGCACGTCGAAGATCTTTTCGCCGGCCTTCTTGGGGTTCACACCGGCCACGAAGCAGTTCTTGCCGTTCGCGTATTCAATGCACTTTTCAGTGTGGAACTGGCCCGTCTTGCCCGTGATGCCTTGGGTGATGACCTTGGTGTCTTTGTTGATGTAGATCGACATGGTGTTTTCTCCGGGCCTGCTTACTTGACGGCTTCGACGATCTTGGTGGCCGCTTCGGCCATCGTGTCGGCGCTGATGATGGGCAGGCCGGACTCGGCCAGCATCTTCTTGCCCAGTTCTTCGTTCGTGCCCTTCATGCGCACGACCAGGGGCACTTGCAGGTTCACGGCCTTGCAGGCAGTGATCACGCCGGTGGCGATGGTGTCGCACTTCATGATGCCGCCGAAGATGTTGACCAGAATGCCTTCGACCTTGGGGTTCTTGAGCATGATCTTGAAGGCTTCGGTGACCTTCTCGGGGGTGGCACCGCCGCCCACGTCCAGGAAGTTGGCCGGCTCGCCGCCGAACAGCTTGATGGTGTCCATGGTGGCCATGGCCAGACCTGCACCGTTGACCAGGCAGCCGATGTTGCCGTCCAGCGAGATGTAGGCCAGATCGAACTTGGAGGCTTCGACTTCAGCGGGATCTTCTTCGTCCAGGTCGCGCAGTGCCACGATTTCGGGCAGGCGGAACAGGGCGTTGGCGTCGAAGTTGAACTTCGCGTCCAGGGCAACCACGTTGCCCTTGCTGTCACGGTTCAGCGGGTTGATCTCGACCAGCGAGGCATCCGTGTCCATGTAGCACTTGTAGAGCTTCTGGCAGATGTCGATGAACTGGGCGGTGGAGTCGGCAGGCATGCCGATGCCCTTGGCCAGTTCTTCGCCCTGGGCCTGGGTCAGGCCGACCAGGGGGTCAACGAAGATGGTGATGATCTTCTCGGGAGTGGAGTGGGCCACTTCCTCGATGTCCATGCCGCCTTCGCTGGAAGCGATGAAGGCCACCTTCTGCGTGCCGCGATCGGTCACGCACGACAGGTAGTATTCCTTCTGGATGTCGGCGCCGTCTTCGATGTACAGGCGGCGGACCTTCTGGCCTTCGGGGCCGGTCTGGTGCGTGACCAGCTGCATGCCCAGGATCTGGCCAGCCAGTGCCTTGACGTCGTCAATGCTCTTGGCAACCTTCACGCCGCCGCCCTTGCCGCGACCACCAGCGTGGATCTGGGCCTTCACGACCCACACGGGGCCGCCGAGCTTCTGGGCGGCCTCGACGGCCTCTTGCACTGTGAACGCAGGGATACCGCGAGGTACAGGCACACCAAACTGACGCAAGATGTCCTTGCCTTGGTATTCATGAATCTTCATGATGTCTCTCTCAAACAAATAGGGGGGGATTGACCCGGTAGCCCTGGGGTGCTGCCTCAAGGCGGAGTGACCTGGCAATCGCCGAATGTACCATGCTGCACTGCGCCATCCGACACGCCCCCATGCGCAGAATCCACAATTTCCTGCGGGCCAAGCAGCATGCCAGGAAGTGTGCAATGCATTGATATGTCAGGGAAAAGACGGTTTCCCGACATTTCTTTCAGGCGCCACAGCTCTTTTGTCTTATAGAGGATCTGCAGACGGCGCTGCCCGCTGTTTGTAACAGGCGCATGTCAGCGCGCCCTTGATCGCCACCGCCAACCGTTTTGCGACAACGGGCGCAGGGGGACCCGGTTTCGGTGAGAATCCGCAGCTGGAACGCGGCAATGGTGCCGCAGCGGCTCCAGGAGGGCCGCGCAGCAGGAGAAATACAGCGATGGCAAAAGTCTTTATCGATGGCGAAGCAGGCACGACAGGGCTGCAGATCCGTGAGCGTCTGGTCGATCTGTCCGGCGTGGAGCTGGTCAGCATTGCCCCCGAGCTGCGAAAGGATCCTGCCGCCAAGCGTGCGCTGATCGCCGGCGTGGACTTGGTCATCCTGTGCCTGCATGACGATGCCGCGCGCGAGACCGTGGCCATGGTCGATTCCATCGAGGCCGAGACCGGCCGCACCATCAAGATCATCGATGCATCCACGGCCCACCGTGTGGCGCCCGACTGGGTGTATGGCTTTCCGGAGCTGCGTGCCGGCCAGCTTGAGGCGGTCAGGACTGCCAAGCGCGTGTCCAACCCCGGCTGCTATGCGACGGGAGCCATCGCGCTGCTGCACCCGCTGGTTGCCGCGGGCCTCATCCCTGCCGACCACGGCCTGAGCCTGCCCTCGGTGTCCGGCTATTCGGGCGGCGGCCGCAGCATGATCGAAGCCTATGAGGCCGGCACGGCCGCGCCTTACGAGGCCTACGCGCTGGGCCTGACGCACAAGCACATTCCCGAGATCCTGCAATACACCGGCCTGACGCGCCGCCCGGTGTTCATTCCCGCCGTGGGCAATTTCCGCCAGGGCATGCTGGTGCAGTTGCCGCTGCATCTGGACCTGCTGCCGGGCGCGCCCAAGGCGGCCGACCTGCACGATGCGCTGGCCTCCCACTACGCGGCCACCAACACGCCGGAGCAATGGGTGTCGGTGCTGCCGCCGACCGAGGACATGAAGCTGGCCGCCGACACGCTGACGGACACCAACAAGCTGGAGCTGCGCGTGTTCGCCAATGAGCAGTACCGCCAGGCCGTGCTGATCGCCCGTCTGGACAACCTGGGCAAGGGCGCCAGCGGCGCCGCCGTGCAGAACCTGCAGATCATGCTGGGCCTGTGAGCCCGGCCACGCCACCGTCCGCGTCCCTGCCTAGCCGGCGCAGTCCGGTCTGGGGCCATGTCCTGGCCCTGGCCGTGCTGTGCCTGCTGGTCGTTGTATTTGCCTGGAAGCTGCGGCCTGCATTGCCGTCTTCATCGCGCCTGCTGCTGAGTCCGCTGCTGGGCAATATGGAGGCCTGTCTGGTGCAGGACGGGCTGCGCGAGGACTTCCCCAAGGAATTTCAGCAGATACCCGCCAGTTGCCTGGGTCCGCAGGGCTCGGCCGCAGAAATGGTGAAAGCCACGCTGCAGCGCCTGGGCCGGCCCCAGGGCGAACTGGACCTGGGCTATACGCTCAGCGTGCCGCTGCTGCGCTATGTGCAGTGGAATGGCCAGGCCTGGGAAGTCCGGGGCGAGGCGCTGGACCGCGTGGTGCGCACGGTGGCGCAGGCGCACCGGCCCGTGGTGCTGTATCTGTTCGCCACGCATTTCGAGGTGCATTCCAAGGCCGAGGAGCGCCTGGCCGCCGATCCCGCCAATCTTGCGTGGACACCCAAGGGGCCGCTGCCGCTGGACAGCTATCTGGGCGCGCGCATCTTCCCGTGGTCGGTCGCGCGGCAGGACAACGAAGTCACGCGCGTGCGCAAACTGGTCGTCGATGCCCTGGCCGAGCGCATGTGCGCCGCAGGCGATGCCGCCATGCACCAGCTGCGCGCCCTCACCGTGTTGGGCGAGACGCACCAGCTGTTCCCGGGGTTCGAGGCCGGCATGGGGTTCGCGGCCGAAGGCTATGCGGTCACCGACTACAGTCCGGCCTCCGTGGCGGGTTTCCATGCATTCCTGCGCCAGCGCTATGGCGACATCGCGCGGCTCAATGCCCACCTGAAGTCCGGCTTTGCCAGCTTCGACGCGGTCGAGCCGCCGTCGCGCAACATCCGCAGCGAGCCGCTGCAGAACTTCTTCCAGCACATCGACAGCTATGCAGCCGGCACCGTGCCCGTGTCCGGCTGGGTCCACTCGCCCGATGCGAAGCTGCAAAAGCAGCTGGCCGTGGCCGTCTTCGTGGACGGGCGCCCTTACTCGCATGCCCCCGTGCACATGCACCGTCAGGACGTGGCACAGGCCAAGCCCGGGTTCCTCACGCCCGATGTGGGCTGGCGTGCCGACATCCGCTATCCGGCGCTGGGCGAGGGCCTGCACCGCATCGACGTGGTGCTGCAGACCGGTGGACGCAGCCTGGGCCTGCTGGCCACGCGCCAGATCGCCGTGATGGACCGCAACCAGGGCGAGCCCAGGCCCCATGCCGCCGAGGCCTTGCCCGACTTCGGCAAGCTGCCGGACGGCGTGGAATTCTGGGTGGACAGCCCGCAGGACCGGCTGGCGCTGTTCTACAACCCGCTGGTCACGGACTGGAACGATTTCCGCGAGCAGCAGGTGGCCGACTACATCCAGGGCTTTTCCGAGCACATCGGCCACGGCTGCCTGGGCCGGGTTCCTCGCTTTGCCCACCAGCTCAACCCCCATGCGAATCCGAGCTGGGATGCCAACCGCTATGCCGTGGAGCGCAGCCTGCAGCGCATGCCGGGGCTGTCCCTGGGTGTCAGCCTGTACGGCGAAGATACCTACGGCCCGCTGGTCGGCCAGATGCTGCGCCGCTATGGCCACACGGCCTATGGCGTGACGGAGTTCCATCCGCTGGTGGCCCTGTCGCCGCAGCGGCTGGAGAAAGTGCTGACCATGCACCGCCGCCAGGGTGCGCGCTTCCTGTCCTTCTTCATGGAAGCCCGGCCCGAGGATGCGACGGGCACGCAGTCCAGCAACGAGTTCTCGTTCGATGCGGACAACACCGCGCATGGCTCGGATGCGCTGTACCACTCGCTGCGCCAGTTGCTGCAGCCGCACTGAGCTGCCGCGCGCAACCATCGACGTGTCTTCCCTGCAGAACAACTCCCCCGTGGCCGCCGGCCGGGCCACCGCCATCGGACTGCTGGCCGTGGTGTGCTGGAGCTGCACCGTGGGCCTGATGCGCTCGGTGGCCGAGCCGCTGGGCGCCGTGGGCGGCGCCGCCATGCTCTACACGGTCAGCGCCCTGTGCGTGGCCGCCGTGCGCGGCCTGCCCAGGCCCTCGCAGTGGCGGGCCATGCATCCGGCCTACTTCTGGGGCTGCGGCCTGCTGTTTGCGGTCTACGAGATCTGCCTGTCGCTGGCGATTGGCCTGGCGCAGGACCGCGCCCAGGCACTGGAGCTGGGGCTGATCAATTACCTGTGGCCCAGCCTGACCATCGTTTTGGCCGTGCTGCTGCGCCAGCAGCATGCGCGCTGGTGGCTGTGGCCCGGCGTGCTGCTGTGCCTGTGGGGGCTGACGCGCGTGCTGGGCGGCGACTCCCTGCAACTGCGGGGCATGGCGGACCACATGCTGTCCAACCCGCTGGCGTATGGACTGGCTTTTGGCGCGGCCCTGCTGTGGCCCTGCTATTCGCTGGCTGCGCGGCGCTGGGGCGGTGGCCACAATGCCGTGGGCCTTTTCCTGATATGGACCGCGCTGGCGTTGTGGATCAAATGGCTGTGGCTGGGCGGTGAAGGCGGCATGCAGTGGTCGGGCACCGTGGTGCTTCAATTGCTGGCCGTGGGCGGGCTCACCGCCCTGGGCTACAGCTGCTGGGAGCACGGCATACAGCACGGGCACTTGGCCGTGATGGCTGCAGCGTCGTACTTCACGCCCGTATTCTCGGCGCTGCTGGCCAGTGCCTGGCTGCAGGTGCAGCCAGGCTGGGGCTTCTGGCAGGGCGTGGTGCTGGTGACCGTGGGGTCGCTGGTGTGCTGGGGTGCGACCCGGCGCGCAGACTAGCCTTCGTCCTCTGCTCCTGCGTCCCAGTCTTCGCTGCGCCCCCGCAGCACCTTGCTCGCAATTTCTCCACCAAAACCGCGCGCAGCCAGAAAGCGCATCTGCTTGAGTCGTTCCTGCGGTGTGGTCGGTGGTGAGCCGAAGCGCTGGCGCCATACGGCAAGGGCGCGCTGCAGTTCGGTGGCACGCAGTTGCTCTGCGGCGGCGCGCACCAGGCCGTCGTCCAGTCCCTTGTTGCGCAACTCCTGCACCACGCGTGCCGTGCCAAAGCGTGCGGCCTTTTGGTGCAGCACGGACTCGGCCACGCGCTGGGCACTGATGAAGCCGCGCTGCTCCAGCGCGTCGAGCATGGCGCCCAGGTCTTCGCCTTCCTCCACATGGGGGGCGAGCTTGCGTTCCAGCTCCAGCCGTGAATGTTCGCGCTGGCCCAGCAGCTTGAGCGCCCGGCCCTTGAGCGACAGCTTGGCGAATCCCATGCGGCAATGTCTCCTGAATCGTCCCGAATAAAAAAGGCCCCCACGCTCCCCTTGCTGCGCAAGGTCCGCTGCCCCCCAAGGGGGCCGCTTTTTTGCCTTGGGGCGTCCCGGCGATAAAAAAGGCGCAGACGTGAGCCTGCGCCAAGATGGCAAACACAGTGTGTGCAGGCGCGGCAGCGCCTGCAGTGAGGGGTCAGGCCGCTCAGGCTTCGATCACGCCGTCCTTGTCGGCCTTGGCCTTGCCCGCCTTGGCGGCCTTGGCTTCGGGGGCATCGCCACCGGCCGTGGGCAGCAGGGCGATGCCCAGGCTGTCGCGCACCTTGTTCTCGATCTCCACGGCCAGGCCGCTGTTCTCGCGCAGGAATTCGCGGGCGTTGTCGCGGCCCTGGCCGATCTTCTCGCCGTTGTAGGCATACCAGGCGCCCGACTTGTCGAGGATCTTGGCGTTGACGCCCATGTCCAGGATTTCACCTTCGCGCGAGATGCCCTCGCCGAAGAGGATGTCGAACTCGGCGGTCTTGAACGGAGGCGAGACCTTGTTCTTGACGACCTTGACCTTGGTCTCGTTGCCGATGGCCTCGTCGCCCTTCTTGATGGTGCCGGTGCGGCGGATGTCCAGGCGGACCGAGGCGTAGAACTTCAGCGCATTGCCGCCCGTGGTGGTTTCGGGGCTGCCGAACATCACGCCGATCTTCATGCGGATCTGGTTGATGAAGATGACCATGCAGTTGGTCTTCTTGATGGTGGCTGTCAGCTTGCGCAGCGCCTGGCTCATCAGGCGGGCCTGCAGGCCGGGCAGCTGGTCGCCCATCTCGCCTTCGATTTCGGCCCGGGGTGTGAGGGCGGCCACCGAGTCCACGACGATCATGTCCACGGCGCCCGAGCGCACCAGGCTGTCCACGATTTCCAGGGCCTGCTCGCCGGTATCGGGCTGGCTGATCAGCACTTCGTTGAGGTTCACGCCCAGCTTCTGGGCGTAGCTGGTGTCCAGTGCGTGCTCGGCGTCGATGAAGGCGCAGGTGCCGCCCTGCTTTTGCATTTCGGCGATGACCTGCAGCGTCAGCGTGGTCTTGCCCGAGGATTCAGGGCCGTAGATCTCGATCACGCGGCCACGGGGCAGGCCGCCCACGCCCAGGGCGATGTCCAGGCCCAGCGAGCCGGTGGAGACGACCTGGATGTCCTGGATGGCTTCGCCTTCACCCAGGCGCATGATCGTGCCCTTGCCGAACTGCTTTTCGATCTGGGCGAGTGCGGCCTGCAGGGCCTTGGCTTTTTCACTGTTGGCGGTGGTGACGGCGGTGTTCATGCGGACTCCTGGGTTGGCTGGGGTTTCAGCTCTGTATTTGCATTCAGGCTGGATGCTTGAACAGTAGTTTATGGGCTTGTTGGTTTGTTTTGTTGGTGTTTTTAGTCAGTTTTCCTGACTTGTTGGATTTGCCTCCACAATGCATCCATGAGTGAGTTTTCCCCCGTCACGCCGCCCGCCGATGCCTGGCGCCAGACCCACCTGGGCCGCCTGCTCGGCCATGCCATGCGGCGGTTCGACGCGCGTGTGCTGCAGCTCATGGCGCGCGATGTGGAGGTGCCGCTGGCGCTGTCCAATCTTGCGGCGCGCGACAAGGTGGGTGCGGCCCACATCCACATCACGCGGCATCTGTCGCTGGCTGGCGACAGGCTCACCGACCTGGCCGAGCGCGCTGGCATGACCAAGCAGTCCATGGGCGACCTGGTGGCCCAGTGCGAGGCCTGGGGCCTGGTCACGCGCGAAAGCGACGAGCGCGATGCGCGCGCACGCCGAATCCGCTTCACGCCTGCGGGCCTGGCTTGGCTGCAAGCTTTCCATGACGCCGTGTCCCAGGCCGAGGCCGAGTTCCGCGAGGAAGTCGGCGACGACATCGCCACCGTGGTGGCGCTGGGGCTGGAGGCCTATGCGGGCGGCGGCTCACTCGGGTAAGGTCCCTGCCCGTGGGGCGGGGCGCATCCTAGAATCCTGGGAATCAAAGGCGCGCATTTCCAACATCCAGAGCGCGTCTGTATTTCAGGAGACAACCCCATGCGCATTCTGATTGCCGAAGACGACCAGGTCCTGGCCGATGGTCTGCTGCGCAGCCTGCGCGGCTCGGGCGCCGTGGTCAGTCATGTGGCCAACGGCAGCGAGGCCGATACCGCGCTGATGACCAGCAGCGAGTTCGACCTGCTCATCCTGGACCTGGGCCTGCCCAAGATGCACGGGCTCGAAGTGCTCAAGAAGCTGCGCGGCCGGGGCGATGCGCTGCCGGTGCTCATCCTCACGGCGGCCGACAGCGTGGAAGAGCGCGTGCAGGGGCTGGACTACGGCGCCGACGACTACATGGCCAAGCCGTTTGCGCTGTCCGAGCTGGAGGCGCGTGTGCGCGCGCTCACGCGGCGCGGCATGGGTGGCGCCAGCAGCACCATCAAGCACGGCCCCCTGGTCTACGACCAGGCCGGCCGCGTGGCCACCATCGACGGCAAGATGGTCGAGCTGTCGGCGCGCGAGCTGGGCCTGCTGGAAGTGCTGCTGCAGCGTGCGGGCCGGCTGGTCAGCAAGGACCAGTTGGTCGAGCGCCTGTGCGAATGGGGCGACGAGGTCAGCAACAATGCCATCGAGGTCTATATCCACCGCCTGCGCAAGAAGATAGAGCGCGGCCCCATCCGCATCGCCACCGTGCGCGGCCTGGGCTACTGCCTTGAGAAGATCGCTTCCTGAGGCCGCTGCCCTGGCTGTCAGGCCCGGGTTGGCTTGCCTGCGCATAGTGGCGGATGCCACGGGGCCGTGAACCCGTCGTGAGGGCTGCCCGCCGATGAAAATCTTCCAGCGTGAACAGCGCTCACTGTTCGGCGAGATCCTTGACTGGATGCTCACGCCGCTGCTGCTGCTGTGGCCCGTGAGCCTGGCGCTGACCTGGCTGGTGGCCCAGGGCCTGGCCAACAAGCCGTTCGATCGCGCGCTGGAGTACAACGCCCAGGCGCTGGCGCAGCTGGTGATGGTGCAGCAGGGCAAGGTGCTGTTCAACCTGCCGCAATCGGCCAGCGAGATCCTGCGCGCCGACGAGTCGGACACCGTGTATTTCCAGGTGCTGGGCGTCAAGGGCGAGTACCTGGCCGGCGAGCGCGATCTGCCGCTGCCGCCCGAGTCCGACGATCCGCCATCCGGCGATCTGTCGCCCGGCGTTGCGCCGACCGGCGGGGCCGTGCAGCTGCGCGATGCGGAGTTTCGCGGCATTGACCTGCGCGTGGCCCATGTCTGGGTGCGCATGCCCCTGCCCGACGAGCCCCAGGCCCTGGTCCAGGTGGCCGAGACGCGCGAAAAGCGCAGCGTGCTGGCCACGGAAATCATCAAGGGCGTGATGCTGCCGCAGTTCGTCATCCTGCCCCTGGCCGCCTTGCTGGTGTGGCTGGCGCTGGCGCGCGGCATCAAGCCGCTGCACCGGCTGGAGGAGCGCATCCGCGCGCGCCGGCCCGAGGACCTCTCGCCCATCAACCACAAGGACGTGCCGCTGGAAGTCGTGCCGCTGGTGGACTCCGTCAACGACCTGCTGGGCCGGCTCGGTGATTCGCTGGCCACGCAAAAGCGCTTTCTGGCCGACGCGGCCCACCAGCTCAAGACACCGCTGGCCGGGCTGCGCATGCAGGCCGAACTGGCCCAGCGCGAGGGCGTGAGCACGGAGGAGTTGCGGCAGTCACTGGCCCAGATCGCGCGCTCCAGCATCCGCGCCACGCACACGGTGAACCAGTTGCTGGCGCTGGCGCGCGCCGAGAGCGCCGGCGTGGGCCGCGGCCTGGCCATGCAGCCCTGCAACTTGGTGCGCATCGTCACCGACGTGGTGCGCGACTGCCTGCCGCGCGCCATGGACAAGCATGTGGACCTGGGATACGACGGCGCCGAGTCATCGGCCACCGGCGTCTGGCTGCAGGGCAATGCCACGCTGCTGACGGAGCTGGTGCGCAACCTCGTGGACAACGCCATCAACTACACGCCTTCCAGCAGCAGCCGGCCCGGCATGGTCACGGTGCGCGTGCTGGCCGATCCCTTCGGCCAGGTTTTGTTGCTGCAGGTGGAGGATTCGGGGCCCGGCGTGCCCGAGGCCGAGCGCGAGCTGGTGTTCCAGCCGTTCTACCGCGTGCTGGGCTCGGAGGCCGATGGCTCGGGCCTGGGCCTGCCCATCGTGCTGGAGATCGCGCGCCAGCATGGCGCCCAGGTGGTGCTGGAAGATGCGCATCCTGGCCAGCAGCCGCCGGGTGCGCGTTTCAGCGTGCGCTTCAAGGCGCTGCGCTCGCCGCCGTCGCCCAAGCCTGCGGCGTAGGTGGCGGGGCTTCCCCGGCTGCCGCAGATTCCCCGGGAGCCACAGGCGCCACCGCGATCCGTCCCGGCGTCTGCGCGGCATGGTCCACCAGCCAGTTGCGGAAGATGCCCAGGGTGCCGTGGTTGGCACGGTCGGCCGGGTAGCACAGCCAGTATCCCAGGGCGCTCTGGTAGCCGTGCTGGGGCAGGGGCTCGTTCACCAGGCCGGCCGCGATCTCGTCGTGCACCAGGCAGCGCGGCACCAGGGCGATGCCCATGCCGGCCATGACGGCGCGGATGATGGTCTGGAACTGGTCGAACTGCGGGCCCGCGAGGGGGCTGATGCCGTTGACGCCATGGGCCTCGCTCCAGCGCGCCCAGGCATCGGGAATGGTCACATGGCGCAGCCGGGTGCAGCGCGCCACGTCCTGGGGGGTGGTGATGCGCGCCTCGGGGCCCGCGCCGCGCGGCGGTGCGATCAGCGCCACCTGGCGGCCCACCAGATAGTGGGCATGCGCGCCATTCCAGTGCCCGTCGCCAAACAAAATTGCGCAGTCCAGCCCCGGACTGTCAAATTGGTAGCTGTGTACGTAGGGTACAAAGTGCAGCGTGATCTGTGGATAGCGCTGCTGAAACTGGGGCAGCCTGGGGATCAGCCACTTGGCCGCGAAAGTCGGCAGCGATGACAGGTGCAGCGCGCCTCGGCTGTCATCGCTGGTGATGAGTTCGAGGGTGGCTGCCTCCAGCTGGCCCAGCAGGGCGCGCACTGCGCGCTCATAGCGCTCGCCCGCGGGCGTCAGCCTCAAGCGCTTGCGCTCGCGTTCGAACAGCGGCACGCCCACCCATTTCTCCAGCTCCTGGATCTGCTTGCTGACTGCGCTTTGCGTCAGGTGCAAGGCTTCGGCCGCGCGCGAGACGCCCCCGAAGCGCACCACGGTGGAGAAAGCGCGCAGCAGATGCGTGGGCGGGTTGAGGCGGCGCAAACTCATGACAGGGATATGATGAAAGTATTCCTGTTTGGAATATTAACAGGCACAGTATTTGCTTTTTTTGTGAGCAGATTTCTTTTAATCTGAACTTGTTTGTAAGAAAGATCCTATGCAACGACGTCATTTCCTTGCTTCCATCGCCGCTTCTTCTGTCGTTCCTGGAATGTCCTTCGCCCAGGACACCTCCCGTCCCCTGCGCATCGTCGTTCCGTTCCCTGCTGGTGGCTCCACCGACATGGTCCCGCGCAACATGCAGGACGTGCTGCCCAAGCTGCTGGGCGGCCAGGCCGTGGTGATCGAGAACAAGGCCGGCGCTGGCGGCTCCATCGGCATGGCCGAAGTGGCGCGTGCCACCGACGGCGTGACCTTCGGCATCGCCACGCTGTCCACGCACGGCGTGAACCCCGCCGTGTTCAAGAAGCTGCCCTACGACGCCATCAACGATTTCGTCGGCGTGACCGAGATCGTCAAGGCGCCTGGCGTGATCGTGATCAACCCCAAGCTGGTGCCCGCCAACAACTTCGCCGAGTTCGTGAAGTACCTGAAGGCCAACCCCGGCAAGGTCAGCTTCGCAACACCCGGCAACGGCACCATCGGCCACATGTGGGGCGCCCAGTTCATGAAGAGCACGGGCACCGAGATGCAGCACATTCCCTACCGCGGTGCAGGCCCGGCCATCAACGACGTGCTCGGCGGCCAGGTTCCCGTGTACTTCGACCAGGTGGCTTCCTCGCTGCCCCACATCAAGGGCGGCAAGGTCAAGGCCCTGGCCGTGTCCTGGCATGAGCGCCTGGACGTGCTGCCCGACGTGCAGACCTACGCCGAAGCCGGCCATGCCGACCTGAACGATCCCTCCTGGTTCGGCCTGGTGGCCCCCAAGAGCACGCCGCCCGAGCAGATCGCCCGCGTGCAAAAGGCCATCGCGGCCGCGCTCAAGGACCCGGCCGTGCAAAAGCGCATGGCGGCCCAGGGCCTGTACATCTCCGGCACCAGCAGCGACGCTTTCACCAAGCAGATCGCCAGCGAAGTCGCCAAGATGAAGAAGATTGCCGCCACGGCCCAGATCCAGCTGGATTAAGGCTCCCCCTGAGGCGCTTCGCGCCTTCCCCCTCTCTCGCTTCGCGGGAGGGGGACCACGCCCTCGCTGCGGGACGGCCCTTGCTGGGCGTGCCTGATATGAGGCTGCGCCCTGTTCATGGAGTGCGCCCGGCGAGTGGCGTCTGCACAACCGAGTAGACACATCTCATGCATCCCGTCCTGCGACTGATCAGTCAGAACTTCCTGCAATCCCTGCCCGGCGCGGCAGGCTCCGGCGCGGCCGATGCCGCGCCGCCCATGGTCACCAGCGTTGCCGGCGCCAGTGCCGTGGTGCTGGACTCGCCGCACAGCGGCACGGTCTACCCGGCGGACTTCGGCTCCTGCCTGCCGCTGGCCACGCTGCGCCAGGCCGAGGACACGCATGTGGAGAAGATCTACGCCTTTGCGCCGGGCCTGGGCGTGAGCTGGGTGGAGGCGCATTTCCCGCGCATCTACCTGGATGCCAACCGCGACACCACCGAGATCGACACCACCATGATCGAGGGCGAGTGGCCGCTGCCCGTCACCACCGACCAGGTCGTGCTGCAGAAGGTGCGCCTGGGCAAGGGCCTGATCTGGAAGTTCACCGATGAGGGCGTGCCCATCTATGACCGCCAACTGCCCGCCGCTGAACTGCTGCAGCGCATCGAGCGCTGCTGGAAGCCCTACCACACCGCCGTGGAGCGTGCCATCGACGGCGCCCATGCGCGCCATGGCTACAGCATCCATATCAACTGCCACTCCATGCCTTCCGTCGCAGCCAGCCACGCCACGCTGCACCCGGGCCTGGTCCATGCCGACTTCGTCATCGGCGACCGCGACGGCAGCACGGCCAGCCCGGCGCTGTCCGAGCGCATCTGCGCCTTCCTGCGCAAGCGCGGCTACAGCGTGGACTACAACCATCCCTACAAGGGCGTGGAGCTGGTGCGCCGCTACGGCAAGCCCGCCGAGCACCGCCACAGCATCCAGATCGAGATCAACCGCAAGCTCTACATGAACGAGCAGACCCTGGATCTCGACCAGGCCGGCTACCTGCGCCTGACCACCGACCTGAAGGTGCTGGTGGAGCAGCTGATGGCCACCGATCCGCGTACGCTCTGAAGCCCCTGCGAGTGAAATGCAAAAGGCCCGCGATCACAGGATCGCGGGCCTTTTTTCATCGTGCCCTGGCGGGGCTCAGCAGGGCCTGAACGGCTTGCCCTCGAAGGCCTTGCCGCCCATGGACTCGACCTGGCTGCGCAGCGCGGGCGTGGCCTGGGGCAGGCGCAGCGTGTAGAGGGTGATGTCGGGGCGCTCCTGCACCACGCGGGCCGTGCGCACGCCCTGGCGCGCAACGTTGGTCAGCTCGCGCGTGGCCGCTTCCTCGGAGGAGAAGCGGCCCAGCGACAGGCCGGGCTCCAGTGCGCCGCCTGCGCGGTCGAAGTCGATCTTGCGTGCACGCAGTTCCGAGCGCTTGCGCTCCAGGAACTCGGCATCGGGGAATTTGCCCATGTAGACCATCCAGCGGCCCGGCTGGTGCGTGCTGCTCAGGTCCCACTGGTCGCTGGCGACCTGGGCGATGAGGCCGCGGCGCAGCGCCTCGGCATGGCGGTCTTCGATGCCCGTGGCCACCAGGCAGCTGGTGGGCTGGCCCGCGGCTTTCTCGGGGCGAGCCGGTGCGGCGGGTTCCTCGCCACTTGCAGGAGCCGCGGGTGCTGCGGGCGTAGCGGGTGCCGCAGGGGATGCAGGAGCCGTGGCCGGGGTGGCCGAGGAAGGGGGCGGCGCGTTGTCCACACTCAGCAGGCTCAGCGCCTCCGGGCGCACCTGCTGGCCCAGCCGCTCGGGCTCGGTCTGGGAAGGCGGTGCCAGGCCCAGGGCCTGGAGCTGGCCGTGGTTCCAGAGGTAGTAGCCGGCATTGGCCAGCACCAGCAGCAGGAAGGCGATTCGCAGCATGTCGTTTCTTGGCCCTAGTGATGAGTCACCCGCCCTAGCCTACAGCAGCCGGGCGCACGCTGATTTCCGAGCTGGTGATGGCCTGCAGGCCGCGCGCCGTGCGCACCAGCAGCGCGCCATCGGGGCCCACGCCCTCGGCCGTGCCGCTTTCGCCATCGCTGAGATTGACGGCGCGGCCACGCAGCAGGTCGCGCTGGGCAAAGCGCTCCACCAGCGGCGCAAAGCCCTGGGCTGCAAAGGTCTGGATGTCGGAGACCAGGCCCGGCAGCACGCAGGCCAGGGCGGTGGGTGCGTCCAGGCGTTCGTCCAGCTCCAGCAGGCTGGCCGGGGGCGTGCGCATGCCGTCGCCGGGGCGGGGGCGCACATTCAGGCCGATGCCCACGACCACGTAGCGCGGCGTGCCGGGCTCATGTGCGGCGCTGCCGACAAAGCTGGCCGTCTCGATCAGGATGCCGCCGAGCTTGCGGTCGCCGTCGATCCACAGGTCGTTGGGCCATTTGAGGCCGATGCGCGGGCGCTGCGAGCCCGGGGCGGGCAATTGCGGCTGCAGGCTTTGCGCCACGCTCAGCCCCACGGCCAGCGACAGGCCGGACCAGTCGGCAGGCGCCAGTGGCATGCCCAGCGAGAAGGTCAGCGAATCGCCCACGCCGCTGGTCCACTGGCGGCCCAGCCGGCCCCGGCCGGCGGTCTGCACTTCGGTCACCAGCAGCACGGGTTCGTTGCGGCCATCGCGGGCACGCGCCATCAGCTCGGTATTGGTCGAGCCGATGCTGGGCACGATTTCCACGGAAAAGCCCGGCAGTTGCGGCTCGATGGCCTGCCACAGCGATTCCGCAGGCCAGTGAATGGGGGACGATGCCATCATGCGCCGGCCTTTGTGGAGGATTTGCGGGATTTTTTCTTTGGCTTTTGGGGGGCCTTTTCCAAATGCTTTTCCAAAGGCTTTTCCGCTTTGACCTGCTGCTTTTTGGCCCGCTTTGTCTTTTCAGATTGTTCCGATGCCGGCTTTGCGCTGGCCGGCAATGCATCGCCGGGCATGGGCGGGCGCCAGCCGCGCTTGGGTGCCAGCAGCGTGCCGCGGCAGGTGGCTGCGCCGCACCAGCATGGATACTCGGCCTTCAGCTTCCTGGTGTAGGGTTCGTCAATGATCAGGCCGTAGTCGTAGCTCAGCTCCTCGCCGGCAGCGATGTTGCGCAGTGCGACGATGAAGATGCGGCCATCGCGCTCGTCGGTGTAGCAGTTGGGTGCGCAGCTGTGGTTGATCCAGCGCGAGGAGTTGCCGCCGTAGTTGGCGTCGATCACGCGGTCTTCGTCCACGTGGAAGTAGAAGGTATGGTTGGGCTGGCTGGGGTCGTGCGGATGCCGGTCCTGGGCTTCCTGCCAGCTGACGATTTCCCCTACGTACTCGACAAGGACCTCGCCTTCGGCAAGATCCTGCACGGCGAAGACGCCCTTGCCATGGACACCCGAGCGGCGGGTCTGGATACGGCGGCCGCCGGAAGGGGCCAAAGCTGTGCGGGGCATGTTTTCTCTGATAACTTGAATAGGCACACATGCGCGTGCGCGTACACGTACGTACACGCGTGAGCCATGGATTGTAGAAGCGCAGGCATGCGACATGCAGCTCCTGCGGGGAATGACGAGTACACACAATGACAAAGACCCTGGTGATTGCTGAGAAGCCTTCGGTCGCGCAGGACATCGTCCGCGCGTTGACTCCGGTGGCGGGCAAATTCGACAAGCACGATGAATACTTCGAGAGCGAGCACTACGTCGTGACCAGCGCCGTGGGCCACCTGGTGGAAATCCAGGCGCCCGAGGAATTCGACGTCAAGCGCGGCAAATGGAGTTTTGCCAATCTGCCGGTGATTCCGCCGTATTTCGACCTCAAGCCCGTGGACAAGACCAAGAGCCGGCTCAATGCCGTGGTCAAGCTGGCCAAGCGCAAGGATGTCACCGAACTCATCAACGCCTGCGACGCGGGCCGCGAGGGTGAGCTGATCTTCCGCCTGATCGAGCAGTACGCCGCAGGCGCCAAGCCCGATGGCAAGGGCCTGGGCAAGCCGGTCAAACGCCTGTGGCTGCAGTCCATGACGCCGCAGGCCATCCGCGACGGCTTCCAGAACCTGCGCAGCGACGCGCAGATGCTGGGCCTGGCCAGCGCCGCGCGCAGCCGCTCCGAGGCCGACTGGCTGGTGGGCATCAACGGCACGCGCGCCATGACGGCCTTCAATTCGCGCGATGGCGGCTTCTTCCTGACCACCGTGGGCCGCGTGCAGACGCCCACGCTGTCCCTGGTGGTGGAGCGCGAGGAAAAGATCCGCAAGTTCGTGAGCCGCGACTACTGGGAAGTGCATGCCGCCTTCGATGCGCAGGCCGGCCAGTACCTGGGCAAGTGGTTCGACACGCAATGGAAGAAGAGCGAGGATGCGGAAGCCCGCGCCGACCGCATCTGGAACCAGCGCGACGCCCAGGCCATTGCCGACGCCGTGCGCGGCAAGCCAGCCCAGGTCACCGAGGAGTCCAAGCCTACGTCCCAGGCCAGCCCGCTGCTGTTCGACCTGACCAGCCTGCAGCGCGAGGCCAACGGCAAGTTCGGCTTCTCGGCCAAGACCACGCTGTCGCTGGCGCAAAGCCTGTACGAGCGCCACAAGGCCCTGACCTACCCGCGTACCGACTCGCGTGCCCTGCCCGAGGACTACGTGCCCGTGGCGCACCAGACCTTCGCCATGCTGGCCGGCAGCGGCATGCGCCACCTGGCGCCCTTTGCCCAGCAGGCGCTGGACGAGAACTACGTGCGCCCGACTAAGCGTATCTTCGACAACAGCAAGGTGTCGGATCACTTTGCCATCATCCCGACCACGCAGGCGCCCAGCGGCCTGTCCGAGGCCGAGCAAAAGCTCTATGACCTCGTCGTGCGCCGCTTCATGGCCGTGTTCTTCCCCAGCGCCGAGCACCAGGTGACCACGCGCATCAGCAAGGTCGAGCAGCACAGCTTCAAGACCGAGGGCAAGATCCTGGTCAAGCCCGGTTGGCTGGCCATCTACGGCAAGGAGGCCGCCAACGAGGTGGAAGGCGGCAAGGACGGCGACAAGGGCCAGCCCCTGGTCGCGGTGCAGCCCGGCGAGCAGCCGCGCGCCGGCCAGGTCGATCCCAAGGGCCTCAAGACCAAGCCGCCCGCGCGCTACTCCGAAGCCACGCTGCTGGGCGCCATGGAAAGCGCCGGCAAGCAGGTCGAGGACGACGAGCTGCGCGAGGCCATGCAGGAAAAGGGCCTGGGCACGCCTGCCACGCGCGCGGCCATCATCGAAGGCCTGCTGACCGAAAAGTACATGCTGCGCGAAGGCCGCGAGCTGATTCCCACGGCCAAGGCCTTCCAGCTCATGACCTTGCTGCGCGGCCTGGGCGTGGAAGAACTCTCGCGCGCCGACCTCACCGGCGAATGGGAGTACAAGCTGGCGCAGATGGAAAAGGGCCAGCTCTCGCGCGATGCCTTCATGCAGCAGATCCAGGCCATGACGGAAAAGCTGGTCAAGAAGGCCAAGGAATACGACCGCGACACCGTGCCCGGCGACTACGCCACCCTGTCCACGCCTTGCCCCAACTGCGGCGGCGTGGTCAAGGAGAACTACCGCCGCTACGGCTGCACGGGCAGCGACGGACAGGGCGCGGGCTGCGGCTTCTCGTTCACCAAGTCGCCTGCAGGCCGCACCTTCGAGACGGCCGAGGCCGAGCAACTGCTGCGCGACCGCCGCCTGGGTCCGCTGGACGGCTTTCGCTCCAAGGCAGGCTGGCCCTTCGTGGCCGAGGTCACCATCGTGCACGATGAGGAAGGCGGCAACTACAAGCTCGAGTTCGACTTTGGCGACGATGCCGCCTCCGAAGACACGGGCGAGCTGGTGGACTTTGCCAGCCAGCAATCGCTGGGGCCCTGCCCCAAGTGCGGCGCGCCGGTCTTCGAACACGGCAGCAACTACGTCTGCGCCAAGGCCGTGCCCACGCTGGCCCAGGCCACGCCCAGCTGCGACTTCAAGAGCGGCCAGATCATCCTGCAGCAGCCCATAGAGCGCGAGCAGATGCAAAAGCTGCTGCAGACCGGCAAGACCGACCTGCTGGACAAGTTCGTCTCCAACCGCACGCGCCGCAGCTTCAAGGCCTTCCTGGTCTGGGATGGCGCGGCCGGCAAGGTCAACTTCGAGTTCGAGCAGCGCGACAGCAAGTACCCGCCGCGCAAGACGGCGGCCGCCAAGAGCGCGCCGGCCAAGAAGGCGCCTGCCAAGAAAGCCGCGGCCAAGACCACGGCAAAGACGGCCACCAAGACCGCCACCAAGACCGCGCGCAAGCCGGCTGCCGGCACGCTGCAGCCCAGCGCGGCCCTGGCCGCCGTCATCGGCGAAGGCACGGTGGCGCGTACCGAAGTGGTCAAGAAGCTGTGGGAATACGTCAAGGCCCAGAACCTGCAGGACCCCAAGGACAAGCGCGTCATCCGCGCCGATGACAAGCTGCGGCCCGTCTTCGGCAAGGACAGCGTGAACATGTTCGAGCTGGCCGGCATCGTGGGGAAACATCTCACCCCCTGAGGCGCTTACGCGCCTTCCCCCTCTTTACTCGCTCCGCGAGGGAGGGGGACGACACCCTCGGTGCGGGGCTGCCCTTCCTCGGTGTCCCTGGCTTTGGGGCGCGCCAGTTTTGAGGGCAGTGTTTGAGCTCTACACCAGCGGGTCGCCGGCCTGACATGGGGGCAACACATGCTTGGGCTAATCTAGCGGGCATGGATACCGAAATGCTCACCCCGGCAGCGGCTGCCGCCGCTGCTTCCTCCCCGGCGCCCTCGCGCTCCATCCGCCTGGACGGCGCCTCCAACTTCCGAGACCTCGGTGGCTACGCGGGCCTGGATGGCCGGCGCGTGCGCTGGCGCACGCTGTTCCGTGCTGACCACCTGGCCGGCCTCAGCGCGGCGGACCTGGACGTGCTGCATGGCCTGAAGCTCGCGCGCAGCGCGGACTTCCGGGGCAAGATGGAAAGCGCCCACCTGGCCTACGAATGGCCGGGCATTGCCCGCCATGCGCTCATCGTCGAGCCCACCGTGGTGCAGCGCGCCAGCGCCCTGATCGCTGCAGGCAACGACCTCACGGCCGCCCATGCCGAGGAGCTGATGCAGGACACCTACCGCAGCTTCGTGCACGACTACGCGCCACGCTTTGCACAGCTGTTCCAACTGCTGCTGGACAGCCAGGACCCGCTGGTGTTCCACTGCACGGCCGGCAAGGACCGCACGGGCTGGGCCGCCGCCCTGCTGCTCACCGCGCTGGGCGTGGACGAGGACACCGTGATGCAGGACTACCTGCTGACCAACCAGCTCTACCAGCGCCCCGCCACCACCTTCGCTCCCATGCCGGCCGAGGTGATGGATGTGCTGTGGCGCGTGCAGGCGTCCTACCTGGCGGCGGCCACCGACATGGTGCGGGCCGACTTCGGAGGGATGGAGGGGTATCTGCGGGATGCGCTGGGCATCGACAGCGCTGCACGCGAGCGGCTGGCTGCGCTTTATCTGGAAGGGTGATTACCTTCGCTCACGGGGCGGCGGGTTGGCGCGGCTAACATGGGCTGTGCCGGTCGGTTGCGCCGGAGATGAAGGAGATTGCGATGAAGTACGGCATGCGTGGGCTGGCCGCGATGGTGCTGGTGGCCCTGAGTGTGGGGCTGGCTGGTTGCGCGGGCGGGGTGCCTGGGGATGTGGCGGGGAGCCAGGCGTCCAGTGGCAGTGGGGTGACGGTGTTTGGGACTGTGGATGCCAATGTGAGTCATACGCGGACTTCGCGGTGACTTGGTTTCTTGCCTGATCTGGGCTGATCTTCTGGACTGATTTTTGCTCCTTGCCTTTGCGGCGGGCAGGAGCCGGGTTTCGGCCCGGCGGCCGACTCCCTTTCTTATCGCGCGATAAGAAAGGAAGCAAAGAAGCGCGCCCCGGTACGACTCACACTCATAGGTGACACATCAGTACAAGGACATGGGTAACAGATCCAAGCTTGGCAGCTGGAGCCAACAGCAGCCAAGGAGCGATCACCATGCCCTGGAAGGAGTGCGCACCCAT